>Ga0307947_1000028_pt1 | contig 73492 bp, 42 predicted proteins | sample OrgLakmetagen232_FD_201840 | JGI IMG/M metagenome (GOLD analysis project Ga0307947, IMG submission 201840) | Saline water microbial communities from Organic Lake, Antarctica - #232 | ecosystem: Environmental > Aquatic > Non-marine Saline and Alkaline > Saline | place: Antarctica: Organic Lake...
CCTCCTTCCTCCCCCCTACGGGGGGAGGAAGGAGGGCAGGACCCGTTAGGGCAGCGCTCAGTCGTAATTCGCGATCGCGACCCTCCCCCCGTTGGGGGGGGGGGGGGGCGAATTCCTAGCGCATCCCTAACGGGTTTGCCCCGTGAGGGACGCAAACCCGTTAGGGATGCGACCTCCGTCGGATTTTTGTAGGTCCCCCTCCCCCCGTAGGGGGGGGGTCCCATATATATGGTATATGGGAGCGGAGGTCGCTTAAATTGCGTCCCTCCCCCCTGCGGGGGGGGGCAATTTTTGCGCTCGGAATTGGGTCGGACCCGTGAGGGCGCCTCCCCCGCCCCTGGCGGGACGGGTCCGTAGGTCCCCCTCACGGGTCTCCTGCCCCCCTCACGGGCCCCCGTAGGGGGGTCCCCGTGAGGGGGTCGCTTACCCCCCCTTCGGGGAGGGACGCGCCGCCCCAGCGTCCCTCCCCGAAGGGGGGGTAAGCGCTAGGATTTTTGAGGGGGACCTACAAAAATCCGACACAAGCGCTCCTAGTTTATAGAAGATATTTCGATATCTATATCTTCTATAAAGATATTTAAATATTCGACTTTTTTTGTTCTACATACAGGTGCGACGCCCTGTCGCTATTTAGTGAAGTATCTATAAGGAAAATACAATACCGTGACAAAATTCCTATCTATATAAATTTTTCCCTCCTTATATCCGCGGGGGCCGGGATTGACGATGTTTTCCTATATATAGGAAAACATCGTCAATAATAATATTAAGAATAGAATCTAGTTCGGATATATTTCTATATATCTATATAGATATATAGAAAAGGAATTATAAAAGTTTTGTATAACCTTTAAAAATCCATACTTTTACCCCAATAATACCATAAATAGTATTTGCAGTTTTATATGAATAATCAAGGTTTGCACGTAAAGTTTGTAAAGGAACACGACCAGCACGCACCCATTCACTACGGGCAATTTCAGCTCCGTTTAAACGACCTGAAACTTGAATTTTAACACCTTTTACACGATTAGTTTTACCATCACCTGTAGAAGCAGGAGCACGCATTAAATCTTCTTTTGCGTCTTTTATAACTTTACGGAATGCTTTTCGTTGTTCTAAGGCATCTACAACAGAATCTGCCACAATTGAAGCTTTAGCTTTAATACTTTTTTCTTTGACTGTATAGAATTTAATAGCAATTTTAGGTGTTAACTGTACATTTTCTATGTACATGTTTCTTTGTTTTTCAATTTGTTCTAAAAAGATATCTTGTAGTGTTTTTTCTAAGTCAGCTTTTGAATGACTATTATCTAAAACTAAACGGACACGTTCTTTCATTTTCATTTTTTGTTCTTCTGTATTTTGTCCTTCCGAATGAATAGTACCAAATAAGAAAGATGCATGTTTTTTTGTAAATTGTTGCAGTTTACGTAAATCTTTACGGGCTTCTGCTATAGTAGATAAATAGAAATAAATATTGTCAGATCGGTGTTTTTTTACAATTTGTTTTAAATATTCTACCAACTGAATTTTACGACATTCATTTTCAATATTATTTAATTTTTTCGTGATTATGGAGTTTGAGTTACTATTAATAAGTGTACCCACTTTTGGTTCAGCACGACGTGATAATAAAGGAAGACTATCTTTTGTTTTAGTTAATTGAGAGTTTTGTAAACTAAACTGTAATTTATGTTTTCTTTTCATTTGAGATACATATTCTTTTAAATCTTTCAAGAATTTTAACATTTGATAATAACTTGCTACTGAAATAGTACCGAAAGCAATAAAATCTTTTCTTAAAGATTCCATTTTCTTTAAAGATTTTTGTTCTAAAACAGTAATTAAATTCATTAATTTAGGTAGTGGTTTTTGAGCTAAGCGTGGTTTTACTAAATTAAAATTCCATTTTTTGCTTATACTGTTTGATGATTCAAAACTCTTATAAGAGTTTTGAAGCTCTAAAATAGAAGATTTTAAAACTTGTAAGAATTTTTTATTCATTTTATTTCTATAAATAGAAACGAATTTTTTCTTAATACGTGATTGGAATATATTCAAATTAGGGGATTTTACAATCCCCGAGTTTTGTATAAAGTTAGATTTTGAAACACGAGACTTAGGACCCACTTTTGCTACAGTGTTGTTAGTACGTGAAGATACGTTAACACCTATATTATTAGTATTAGTATTAGTACGATTTCCTTTTTGCTTATTACTGGCGCGCCCATATATATGGGCCTGCCCGGGCTTACCTAAGCGAGCGGCAGTATTACGCGTATTTTTTATATTTAATTTTTGGATAACTTTATTTCCTTTTTTTGTTAAAAAGAAACGCGCTTCACGTGCAAGTTGTTTATAACGACGACTAATTAATTGACGTTTTTTAAGACGTTTTAAAATTAAACGTTGACGACGTAACTGTTGTTTTGTTAATCGTGTAAATTTAGACCCTTTTTTTGTAAATGAATCACTTCTACCTTCGTTTTTTGGAAAACGATTACGTGCAACGTTTTCACGTTTTTGACTAGTCAGTTCACCTTTATTTTCTTCGTTATTAACTTTTGCTAACTGAGCTTTACCGCTTGTTTTATCTAACGAGTCATTTAATTTTAATCGTAAATGTTGGAAATAACGACGTGTTTTTTGTAATTGACTCACAAAATCACGATTAATTTTTAAATTTTCAATGGATGATTTAATCAAATCACAATTTTCTGCGTGGATTTGAATTCCGATTTCATATGGAATTAAACCTCTTTCAATTTTAATTTGTGTTATTTTTGGTACAATAGAAGATGAAGATTCATTATCACGTTGTTTTTTTAAAACTGGATTTAATAATTGTGGAAATAATTGAGTTAACGTTTGTCGTAACATACGATCTTCTAAAACGCTTTGTGCATACTTGTTTTTGTGAAAACGTGCAAACCATTGCGATTGATGCTTTTTAGTAATACCTACACGTAAACCCAACGGATGTACTTTTTGTCCCATAATATTTATTTCAATTCTTAAGCCTATTTTCTCTAACCTTTAGAAAACTTTAGAAAGTGGCGTGCCCTAAAACTCGTACTAGCGAATAGACTCGCGCCGCCCCCCTCACGGGCCCCCCTCACGGGGAGGGGGGCCCCAAATCGAAGTTTTCCGAAGGGAAAATCTTCGAGTTGTAGGTCCGCTCGCAGAGCGAAGGTCGCATATATTGCGTCCCTCCCCCCGTAGGGGGGGGGGCAATTTATGCGCTCGGAATTGGCGTCCCTCACGGGGCGTCGTAATTGGCGTGCGCCAACCCGTGAGGGACGCCGGCGGACCCGTCCCGCCAGGGGCGGGGGAGGCCTCCCCCGCCCCTGGCGGGACGGGGGCGGGGGAGGCCTCCCCCGCCCCTGGCGGGACGGGGGCCTCCCCCGCCCCTGGCGGGACGGGTCCGACCCAATTCCGACTCTGCGAGCGAACCTACCCCCCCGAAGGGGGGGAGCGACGATCCCCTATATATATAAGGGGATCGTACGCTCGCACTCGAAGAAATTTCGTACGAAATTTCTTCGACAAGGGGATCGTCGCGAGTACCAGCGTCCCTCACGGGTTGTCCTGCACGACCCTATACAAAACAAATAGGGTCGTGCAGGCAACCCGTGAGGGACGCTGGATACGCCAATTCCGAGCGCCTCCCTCACGAGTTTGAGTCCCTCACGGGGCAAATTAGGCGACCTCCGCTCTCCTGCCCCCCTCACGGGCCCCCGTAGGGGGGTCGAGGTCGGATTTGTCCGCGGACAAATCCGAGCGCATCCCTCACGGGTGCGCTTCAGCGTAATATGCGACCTTCGCACTAAAGCGTAAGAAGCGACCTCTGTCGGAATTCGCGATCGCGACCCTCCCCCCGTAGGGGGGGGGCTAATTCCTAGCGCCTCCCCCGCCCCTGGCGGGACGGGGTTGCCCCGTGAGGGACGCAAACCCGTCCCGCCAGGGGCGGGGGAGGCGACCTGCCAGGATCGTATCCCCCCTGCGGGGGACGGACTATTCGATATTTAAAACTACGAGCGGACCCCTAACGGGACCCGCCGGTACCGGCGGACGGAGTATCGTCCCCCTCCCCCCTGCGGGGGGGGGTCGCACGATCCGACCCCCCCCGCAGGGGGGAGGGGGACTATTCGACTTTTTTAGCCTTAAGGATAATTTTACAGAGAAGACTTAATCAGAACCTTTTTTGTAATAAATAGCCATGTAGAAAGTTTGTCGCTTAATAGGCAAACTCCTACCCATAATTAATTAATTATTAAACTTAATATTTTATTGGCTATTGTGCTAAGACCGCCATTAGCATTTGGTTTTCCCGTAAATAATAGAAGGTGACTCAAGGTAAGCTTTAAAAATAAAGGACTTTAAAGCTTCTTATTCTCTTTTATAAGAGAGCCACGCGCTAATCTCTCGCATTAGTAACAAATCAATGATTTCTTACTAATGAGACTCGTATGTGTTTAACCTCTTACCTCTTAAAGGGTAAACACATACGAGTCCTGAAGGGTGCCGCACTTGACTAACCTATAGGCGGCTGAACAAGGAACGATTAAGTAGGTCCGCTCTCCCCCCGTAGGGGGGTCGAGGTCGCTTACCCGTGAGGGACGCTTAAAGCTTAATAAGGTCGCTTCCCTCACGGGTACGGAGCGCTTGTCGAAGGGATTTTCGCGTCAGGCGCGAAAATCCCTTCGAGTGCGAGCGAACTAGCCTCGCTAGTCGCTCCCCCCCTTCGGGGGGGGAGCGACTAGCGAGGCTAGTTCGCTCGTACTAGGCAAAGCCCAGCACTTAACAGTTTAAGTTCCGCCTAGCGCTTAGCTTATGCACGGGTCCGGGGACGTAAATAGACTAACTTAAACACAAATTTTTAATAGAGGTTCAACCTTTTTTATAATCGTTGTATCTTGAGGTACAAGGCGGTACCACCTTACTAGCAGTCGTTTTTAGTAGGGAGCTTAGCTATTAATCGCTTCGCTCCCTCGCAAACAACACCCTTTCATTCGTCCTATATCAAAGTCGAAGTTTTAAATCTTCGGGTTTCTCGAGTAATTTTAATATTAAATTTATTAGATAAAGTCGAAGTTTTAAATCTGTAGGTCCCCCCTCACGGATCCCATATATAGGGGACCCGTGAGGGGGACCTACACAAATCTGACGTAGGACGTCTCCCTCACGGGTTTGCGTACCCAAACCCGTGGGGGAGGCGCTCGGAATAGGCGTATGCAGCGTCCCTCACGGGTGGCCTGGACGACTTCTATTTGTATAGAGTCGTCCAGGCCACCCGTGAGGGACGCTGACGGATTTAGCCTCCCTCACGGGTCAACCCGTGAGGGAGGCTAAATCCGACCCAATTCCGAATCTACTCGCGTACCTACCCCCTTTCGGGGGGAGCAAAAAGTGCGAAGCGTCAGATCGCTTACCCGTGAGGGACGCTGGGGCGGCGCGTAATAAGCGACCTTATTACGCGCCGCCCCAGCGTCCCTCACGGGTAAGCGCTCGGATTTTTGCGCCCCTCACGGGGCAAAAATCCGACGGAGGTCGCCTCCCTCACGGGGCAAATTCCGACTCAGCACTTCTCAGAGGTCGCTTAATTTGCGTGCCTCCCCCCTACGGGGGGGGGCAAACCCGTGAGGGAAGCGCTAGGAATTTGCCGTCCCCCCCCCCGCAGGGGGGAGGGGGACAATTCCGACGCAAGTCGCAGACTTATGAACCCCCCTTTTCTCGAATATTTTCCCCCCGCGGATATAAGGGGGGAAAATATTCGAGAAAAGGGGGGTCGCCCGTGAGGGGATCTGCGAGTTGCTTCCCCGCCCCTGGCGGGCCGAAGGGTGGATATTTTCGCGCATGACGCGACCCTCACGGGTACCTTCGACCCCGTGAGGGGCGCTCCGGGTGAGACTAATTAAAAACTAGCTAAATCACCTCTACGGTATTGTAAGTATGCTGTTACAAACAATCCAGCTATAGTTACTGGGACTAATCCTAACACAATTCCTGATAATAAAGGTTCAACCATATTTAAATATATATTTTATAATGTATAGAAGTTTAAATTTTGGGATGTTTTGATGATACTTTAAAGTGCGATGGGCTATGCTAATACAGTTACTCCCTAGCTGTAAAGCCTGCTGGCTTTACAGAGTAGCTCACTTGTGTATGTGTTATATGACTGCTGCCGCAAAGCGGCAGCAGCTATTTATCTATATTTTTACCTTATAGAGTTGGATTATAGAACTCAACATATATATATATTTATAAATCTATATCGATAGCTATATTGAGTATATATTCAATCAAAATAGGGTAATCAAATTTAAACTTCTCAAAGATCTCCAAACTCTTTGTTTTAATTAGATACGATACTAAATGTAAATATAAGATTTCGAAGTTTTAAATTTATCGGTAGGTCCCCCCTGACGGGTCTCCTGCCCCCCTCACGGGCCCCCTACGGGGGAGGGCAGGAGACCCGTCAGGGGGACCCACGGATTTCGACTAATAAATTAGTCGAAATCCGACCCAATTACGACTCCCCCCAAAGGGGGAGCGTACCTACCCCCCAAAGGGGGGAGCCATTCGCTCCCCCCCTTTGGGGGGTAGGTTCGCAAGTAAGAAATATTTAAAATCTTCGAGTTTAGCGAATAAATTTATTCATATCCGCGGTTTTTATCCTATGTCCGCGGTTTTTATCCAGAACGCAGACAATAATACTCCCAAAAGGGAGTATTATTGTCTGCGTTCTGGATAAAAATCGCGGAGATCTCGCAGACATGTCCGCGTTTTTCGTCGAAAAACGCGGAGATCTCGAAGAAAATCGAAGATTTTCTTCGACATGAATTTATTCGATAAAGTACGATTTAGTTTTTAACTATCGACCATCCCCCTGCAGGGGGGAGTTGATCCGAGTCGGCGCTATTAGCGGGTCCGCTCGTTAGGAGTAATATCACTTCCATAATAGATACTTGCAATGTTAAATATCCAAACATTCTATTTTTATATTGTTTTGTCTATTTTTTTAAATATAACATAGTTTATTTTTTTGTTAAGAAACTAAAACAATTAATTTAAAAATGTACCTTTACATTAATATACTTTTATATATAGATACCCTAAAATATCCCTAGATATCTTTAGGCTTTTATTTTATCGTACTCGCTAATAGACTCGCAGCGCCCCTCACGGGGTTCCAGTAGGTCCGCTCTCCCCCCGTAGGGGGGTCCCCGTGAGGGGGTCGCTTACCCCCCCTTCGGGGAGGGACGCGCCGCCCCAGCGTCCCTCACGGGTAAGCGCTAGGATTTTTGCGTCCGTCCGAGCGAATAGCCCCGCTATTCGCGAGGCTAGGTTCGCTCGTACACGGCTCAAGGCCGTCCGGATATTTTAGCGTCAGGCGCGACCCTCACGGGTCCCTTTACTCGGGAATAGACTAGGAGCGCCCCTCACGGGGTGTCGGAATTGTCCTCCCCCCCCCCGCAGGGGGGAGGGACGCAATATATGCGACCTTCGCTCCCATATATATGCGACCCGTGAGGGGAACCTACAAAAATCCGACGGAGGTCGCATCCCTGACGGGTTTGCCCCGTGAGGGACGCAAACCCGTCCCGCCAGGGGCGGGGGAGGCGGCCTCCGCTGACGCGAGGATCGCCCGCTGGGGCGATCCTCGCGCACGAGACTCGTGATTACGCTCGTGCTTAATTGGCTCATAACCTACCCATTATGCGCCCTAAACGTACAGCTTAACCCCGTGGGAGTTATGATTACTACCTCACCAAACGTCAGCGATTCCGTGAATTGGATAAAAAAATCATATAGCAGACAAAATTACTCCCAAAAGGGAGTAATTTTGTCTGCTAGATCTCCGCGGTTTTTATCCTATGTCCGCGGTTTTTATCCTTAGGATAAAAACCGCGGAGATCTAGCAGACAATATTAATCCTTTTTAGGATTAATATTGTCTGCGATATGGAGAAAAACCGCGGACATAGTTTTGGGAAACTTAATATGTATTATTAACATAATGCAGTAATAAATAATAAGTTGATTAGTAAGATAAGTTTTTAACAAAAGTGCGTACCCAACCGCTTAGCAGAGCTCTGTTTTTCTCCGTAAAGAAATAAGCGTTCTGTTTATCTATTTTTATGACTAATAGGTCGCGCTTTGCGTCATATGCAAAGCTTGAGCGCGTGATATTTACGCTGATGCGAAGCTCGCCGGCCTCAATTCATTTGTCAATAATTCGACACAATTAAATACTGAACCTTTGCGGGTCTTGTTCAAATACGAGCGAACGATCCCCTTAGGGGATCGTCGCTCCCCCCCTTCGGGGGGGTAGGTTCGCTCGTAGAGTCGGACCCGTGAGGGTGGCGTATGCGTCGTAATTGGCCCCGTGAGGGGCGCCAACCCGTGAGGGACGCCGGCGGACCCGTGAGGGAGGCCTCCCCCGCCCCTGGCGGGACGGGGGCCTCCCTCACGGGTCCGACCCAATTCCGACTCTCCGAGCGAACCTAGCCTCGCGAATAGCGGGGCGATTCGCTCGGACGGACGCAAAAATCCTAGCGCTTATTACGCTAAAGCGTAATAAGCGACCTTATTACGCTTTAGCGTCCCTCACGGGTAAGCGACCTCGACCCCCCTACGGGGGGAGAGCGGACCTACAAATTATAGCTAACGAGCTAATAGTTGGATTTGTGATCCTATAAATCCTAGGGGAGGTCGCTTACCCCCCCCCGCAGGGGGGGGGGGGGTAAGATTCATAGGCCCATTACGGTGGGTACGCCTCCCTCACGGGTTAGCGTTGTTTGTCAAATCCTACGAGGAATTTGCCACCCGTGAGGGGAGCGACGTAGGTAAATTACTACCCGTGAGGGGAGCGCTTCGCAGCCCCCCTCACGAGACGGGTTCACCACGGCCTCCCCCGCCCCTGGCGGGACGGGGGCCGTGCTGAAGGTCGCTTAAGTGGTCTTCGCATAGTAATTACGTCGCCCTCACGGGTTTGGGTCGGATTTTTCTACAGAAAAATCCGACCCAAATTAGCGTCATTCGACAAATCCTGCTAGCAGAGCTCTTACCTGACGGGTTGACGTAAGGTAATTTGGCGACCGCCTCCCTTACGGGTGGGACTTAGGCCAACCCTTAAGGGGGGCGACCTCCTAACCTACCTATTTAAAATGTTAATTAACTACTTAGAAGTACAACTAATAAGTCTTATTTAGAAAATAAGACTCAAATAATATTTGAGTTAGTTAAAGATGTAACTAGAAAATAAAACAGCTAAAACGAAAATTAATAAAAGTCCCCAATATAGACTTGAACGGTTTAATTCAACTACTTGTTTATTTGGATTTGGTCTAGCCATAAAAGAATAAAATATTTTTAAAAGGTCTATTAACGCTTTACTCTATTTGAGTTTTGCGTGTTAGCCTACTTTTTTTAACTTATCTCAATAGAATTTAAAGTTACTGAAAGACAAATACAAATGTCATTTGTATTGAGTTTGTCTCCATTTTTGTTTTACGTAAGGGTGGAAACCCTCGTTTATACACTTAGGCGGATCCCCCGCATTGCTAGCAACCGCAAGTGCTCCATTATCCCAAAAGTCTAAGTTTTAAATATCGAATATATTTAAAATCTTTATCGAATAAATTTATATTGACGATGTTTTCGTGTACTCGCGACGATCCCCTTAGGGATCGTCGCTCCCCCCCTTCGGGGGGGTAGGTTCGCGAGTAGAGTCGGAATTGGCCTCCCCCGCCCCTGGCGGGACGGGTCCGACCCAATTCCGAGCGCGTCCCCCGCCCCTGGCGGGACGGGGTTGCCCCGTGAGGGACGCAAACCCGTCCCGCCAGGGGCGGGGGACGCGTCCTCCGTCGGATTTTTGCGTTCGTCCGAGCGAATAGCCCCGCTATTCGCGAGGCTAGGTTCGCTCGGAGAGCTTCGCTCGCTGAGCGAACCTACAAAAATCCGAGCGCTTATTACGCTTTAGCTTAATAAGCGACCTTATTACGCTTTAGCGTCCCTCACGGGTAAGCGACCTCGACCCCCCTACGGGGGGAGAGCGGACCTACAAAAATCCGAGCGCTTACCCGTGAGGGACGCTGGGGCGGCGCGTCCCTCACGGGTAAGCGACCTCGGGGGCCCGTGAGGGGGGCAGGAGACCCGTGAGGGGGACCTATAAAACATCGTCAATAGAATTTTCTTTAGGTCCGCTCTCCCCCCGTAGGGGGGTCGAGGTCGCTTATTACGCTTAAAGCGTAATAAGCGCTCGGATTTTTGCGTCCGTCCGAGCGAATCGCCCCGCTATTCGCGAGGCTAGGTTCGCTCGGAGAGTCGGAATTGGGTCGGATTTGGCCGTAGGCCAAATCCGCCGGCGTAATTGGCGTACGCCAATTACGACGCATACGCCAATTCCGAGCGCATAAATTGCGTCCCTCACGGGGCAATTTATGCGACCTTCGTCGGATTTTTGCGGATGCAAAAATCCTAGCGTCGGATTTTTGCGTCCGCAAAAATCCTAGCGCTTATTACGCTTTAGTGCGAAGGTCGCATCCCTCACGGGTCCGCTTCAGCGGACCCGTGAGGGATGCGCTAGGATTTGTCCGCGGACAAATCCGACTTCAGGTCGCTTATTACGCTAAAGCGTAATAAGCGCTAGGATTTTTGTAGGTCCGCTCTTAGAGCGGACCTACAAAAATCCGACGTAGGTCGCATAATTTGCGTCCCTCACGGGGCAAATTATGCGCTAGGAATTCGCGATCGCGATCGCGAATTCCGACTGAGCGCTTCGCAGAGCGCAAGCGCTCCGTAATAAGCGACCTTATTACGCTTTAGCGTCCCTCACGGGTAAGCGACCTCGACCCCCCTACGGGGGGAGAGCGAACCTACAAAAATCCGACGGAGGACGCGTAATTTGCGTACGCAAACCCGTGAGGGACGCGCTCGGAATTGGGTCGGATTTGGCCTCCCCCGCCCCTGGCGGGACGGGGGCCTCCCTCACGGGTCCGCCGGCGTCCCTCACGGGTTGGCGCCCCTCACGGGGCCAATTACGACGCATATGCCACCCTCACGGGTCCGACTCTACGAGCGAACCTACCCCCCCGAAGGGGGGGAGCTACTAGCGAGGCTAGTTCGCTCGTACGAGAAAAGGGGGGTCGCCCGTGAGGGGATCTGCGAGTTCCCCTCACGGGTCCCTTCGGGACAGGACCCCGTGAGGGGCGCTCCGAGTCTATTAGCGATTACGAGTTTATCGAATAAATTTAATCCTAAATTTATTCGATAAAGTTAATTAACGTTGAATAAATTGCATAGCTGTAATAGCTCCTAAAAAGAAAATTGTAGGAACTGCAATTGCGTGAATAGCTAACCAACGTACAGTAAAAATAGGATATGTAACAGCTTCAGCTGATTTTCTTGTAGTCATAATGCTAAAGTTTGAATGAAAAAGAGAATAAGAGAATAACGTTGATTTAAAATAGATTTTAAATTATTGTCCGGGGGTGCTTGTGCTTAGTCTGATTTGTCAGAAGGTCGCTTACCCGTCCCGCCAGGGGCGGGGGAGGCGACCCGTGAGGGGCACCTTAATTGTTCAGGATGGCCCCCTGAGGGGGGGTCAATACGTGTAAGGGGGCCCATCCTGGACAATAACACGACCTCAGGGAAGCGCTCGTTTGCATTAACTAATAGGAGAAGATAGTTGAGCTTCAGGACGGTCCTCTATTTAAAGGGCCGTCCTGGTACCGTCCAGACCGAACGGGGCTGGTAAGCGCTGACCCTGAAGGGGTTACGCGCCAAGCTTAATAGGCTTTCCCCATTAAGCGATCTCCGAGGACGCACCGCACTCTTAAGGTCTTTAAGTCCTCTGCGGTAGCACCTCCTCCAAGAGGAGGTGCTACCGCAGTATAAACTAAACTACAAAAAAGATATTTAACGTTATTGAAGAACAATTACTATTAAATAGTTTTCTCTTATTCCAAACTTTAAAAACATTGATCTATATCTATTTTTTAAAGATATGAGATTGCCACGTCTAGTAGGCTAAACCCTTGATGTAGCAACACACCGCACTATTCAATTTTCAATTCTGTTGAACCATTATGCGTAGCCGAGCGCTTCTCCTTCGTAGGGGAGGCTGCCTAATTTGCGTATGTAGCGTCCCATATATATGGGGGTAGGAGCCACCCTCACGGGTGACGCGCGCGTCCCTCACGGGTTGGCCTCCTCTAAGGGGGGACAAATCCGACAAATCCCACAAATCCCACAAATCCCACAAATCCCACAAATCCCACAAATCCCACAAATTAGGCGCTATAAATTGGCGTACGCCAATTCCTACCGAGCGCAAGCGCTCAAAGTTTGTCAATGTAAGCCTAAAAGCAGCGGTTCGTGTGAAGTCCTGTACGTGACTCGCAAGTCACGTAGCGCAAGCGTCATAATTATTATGGAGCGTTATTGTCCTGGACGACTCACCCCTCCCCCCGGAGGGAGGGGTGAGTTAATACCCGTCAGGGGGACCTTACTGGACAATTAGGCCAGCGGTTTTGGCTATAGCCCGCTCGAGCGATCCGAGCTGACAATACAGGCGAGTCTGCTAGTACTGGACTAATTATACGTCCTAGTACAACGTTTACACTCGTGGGAAAAATATATATCGATTTATATTTTTCTATATTTAATAGGGTATATAAAAATTAATCATTTATATGATGCATAATTTAATATAGTGGTGTGAAAGGTTTCTTACCACACCCTTTAATTATAAGTAAATATAAAGGCGCGCGCTTTATTAAAATATGTAGGTCCCCCTCACGGGTCTCCTGCCCTCCCCCCTACGGGGGAGGGCAGGAGACCCGTGAGGGGGACCTACATAAAATTCAATTGACGATGTTTTATATGTCCGCTCTCCCCCCGTAGGGGGGTCGAGGTCGCTTATTACGCTAAAGCGTAATAAGGTCGCTTATTACGGAGCGCTTGTCGAAGGGATTTTCGCGTCAGGCGCGAAAATCCCTTCGAGTGCGAGCGAACTAGCCTCGCTAGTCGCTCCCCCCCTTCGGGGGGGTAGGTTCGCTCGCAGAGCTCCGTCGGATTTTTGCGGACGCAAAAATCCTAGCGCTTATTACGCTAAAGCGTAATAAGCGACCTCTGCGAGCGGACCTACAACTCGCAGATCTTCGAACCCCCTTTATCAAAAGGGGGTTCGAAGTCTGCGACTTGCGCTCTGCGAAGCGCTCAGTCGGAATTCGCGATCGCGAATTCCTAGCGCATCCCTCACGGGTTTGCGTACGCAAATTATGCGACCTACGTCGGATTTTTGTAGGTCCGCTCTTAGAGCGGACCTACATAAATCCTAGCGCTTATTACGCTTTAGCGTAATAAGCGACCTGAAGTCGGATTTGTCCGCGGACAAATCCTAGCGCATCCCTCACGGGTCCGCTGAAGCGGACCCGTGAGGGATGCGACCTTCGCACTAAAGCGTAATAAGCGCTCGGATTTTTGCGAACGCAAAAATCCGACACTAGGATTTTTGCGAACGCAAAAATCCGACACTAGGATTTTTGCGAACGCAAAAATCCGACGGAGGACGCGTCCCTGACGGGTTTGCCCCGTGAGGGACGCAAACCCGTCCCGCCAGGGGCGGGGGACGCGCTCGGAATTGGCGTATGCGTCGTAATTGGCCCCGTGAGGGGCGCCAACCCGTGAGGGACGCCGGCGGATTTGGCCTACGGCCAAATCCGACCCAATTCCGACTCTACTCGCAAACCTAGACTCGCGCCGATCCCCTAAGGGGATCGTCGCGAGTACACGAAAACAGCGTAGATCCCGTGACAAAATTCCTATATATAGGACTTTTGTCACGGTATAGAATTTTATTCGATAAAAGTAAAAAGTCGCTTTTCTTTTTTTTTTTCAATGCTTAACCGTAATATACGGACCCTTTGCGGGAGGATACAAACGCAAAATAATAGAATAGAAAAAAAAGGTTGTTCAAGTAGAAGCGCTGAAGGGATTAGCGGTTGTGTGTGCCGAGGGATCCTCCTTATCCCTCCTAAAATGGGTGACAGCGGGAGCGCTCTACCACCGAAGGGTGTGAGGGGTTACCTAAGAGGTACATTAGAAAAACTCTCCGCCCTATATTTAACCTCTCCCCGTAGGGAGAGGTTAAATATAGGGCGGAGAGTTTTTCTCGCGGTAACTTTATCGAATAAATTTATTATGAGCGGACTCGGGAGTCTCGTCCGTCGAATTTTAGTAGGTCCCCCTCATGGGTCTCCTGCCTCCCCCCTACGGGGGGTCGAGGTCGCTCATTACGCTTTAGCGTAATGAGCGACCTCTGCTAACAGAGGTCGTCTCCCCCTGCGGAGGGACGGACGTTAATAAAATTATTCGACTTTGTTACCGCGAAAAAAGATAAGGTTATAAAAATCTTAACCTGTTATTAACAATCATAACATATTATAAGAAATGTTATTTACACTACGATTACTAAATAGTAATCGAGTAGAAAAATCGAAGTTTTAAATATCTTCCATTTTTAAAAATCTTTAGGTCCCCCTCACGGGTCCCTTATATAAGGGACCCGTGAGGGGGACCTACGTATTTCGCCTAATATATTAGGCGCAATCCGACCCAATTACGCTGCATACGCCAATTCCGAGCGCGTCCCCCGCCCCTGGCGGGACGGGTTTGCGTCCCTCACGGGGCAAACCCGTCAGGGACGCGTCCTCCGTCGGATTTTTGTAGGTTCGCTCTCTTGCCCATATCCCGCCCCGTGAGGGGGTCGCTTACCCGTGAGGGACGCTGGGGCGGCGCGTAATAAGGTCGCTTATTACGCTAAAGCGTAATAAGGTCGCTTATTACGCTAAAGCGTAATAAGGTCGCTTATTAAGCTAAAGCGTAATAAGGTCGCTTATTAAGCTAAAGCGTAATAAGGTCGCTTATTACGCTAAAGCGTAATAAGCGCTAGGATTTTTGCGGACGCAAAAATCCGACGCTAGGATTTTTGCATCCGTCCGAGCGAATAGCCCCGCTATTCGCGAGGCTAGGTTCGCTCGGAGAGCGGACCTACAAAAATCCGAGCGCTTACCCGTGAGGGACGCTTTAGTGCGAAGGTCGCATATTCCGCTTCAGCGGACCCGTGAGGGATGCGCTAGGATTTGTCCGCCGACAAATCCGACTTCAGCGTAGGTCGCATCCCTCACGGGTTTGCCCCCCCCGTAGGGGGGAGGCACGCAAACCCGTGAGGGATGCGCTAGGAATTCGCCCCGTGAGGGTCGCGATCGCGAATTACGACTCAGCGCTTCGCAGAGGTCGCTTAATTTGCCCCCCCCCGTAGGGGGGAGGGACGCAAACCCGTGAGGGAAGCGCTAGGAATTGTCCGCCCCCCCCCCGCAGGGGGGAGGCGGACAATTCCGACGCAAGTCGCAGACTTCGAACCCCCTTTTGAGAAAGGGGGTTCGAAGATCTGCGAGTTGTAGGTCCGCTCTCCTGCCCTCCCCCCTACGGGGGGTCGAGGTCGCTTATTACGCTAAAGCGTAATAAGGTCGCTTATTACGCTTTAGCGTAATAAGCGCTAGGATTTTTGCGGACGCAAAAATCCGACGCTAGGATTTTTGCGGACGCAAAAATCCGACGGAGGTCGCATAAATTGCCCCGTGAGGGACGCAATTTATGCGCTCGGAATTGGCGTGCGCCAATTCCGACTCTGCGAGCGAACCTACCCCCCCGAAGGGGGGGAGCGACTAGCGAGGCTAGTTCGCTCGCACTCGAAGGGATTTTCGCGCCTGACGCGAAAATCCCTTCGACAAGCGCTCCGTACCCGTGAGGGAAGCGACCTTATTACGCGCCGCCCCAGCGTCCCTCACGGGTAAGCGACCTCGACCCCCCGTAGGGGGGAGGGCAGGAGACCCGTGAGGGGGGAGGGGGCCAATTCCGACACAAGCGCTCCGTAATAGGCTACCTTATTACGCTTTAGCGTAATAAGCGACCTCGACCCCCCGTAGGGGGGAGGGCAGGAGAGCTGACCTACGGATTTCGCCTCCCTCACGGGTCAACCCGTCAGGGAGGCGAAATCCGACCCAACCCGTGAGGGAAGCGCTCGGAATTCTCCGCCCCCCCCCGCAGGGGGGAGGCGGACAATTCCGACACAAGTCGCAGACTTCAGAACCCCCTTTCTCAAAAGTCGAATTTTATCCCCTTCGGGGATAAAATATCCGAGAAACTCTAATATATTTCAATATCCTGTAGGGATATTGAAAACTTCGACTTTGATATTGAAAATATTCGATAAAAGGGGGGTCGAAGATCTGCGAGTTCCCCTCACGGGTCCCTTCGGGACAGGACCCCGTGAGGGGCGCTCCGAGTCTATTCGCTAGTACGAGTTTTATCAGAGTATTAAACCCTATTTAAATAACCTATATAAGTTTGAGCAAGTTGATTCTTTAAAAACTTTACTATTAATAAATTTGGTGGTGCATTATATAATAGTTATTATGAGTTTATAATAGTATTAGATAAAAGTGAAATCAAGGTATTTTTATAGAGCAACTAAAGTCAAAAATTTTTTAATTAAAGTGCGGTGCCCGAGGGTAAAGTGATCCACCGCCCAGTAAGTTTAATAAACCTTATTTTAGTTTAAGAGAAATCTTCGCAGATAAATTGAATAAAAATAGAAAAAAGTACAAAGTGTCGGTTGGATTTGTTCTGGAGGTCGCCTGCCTAACGGCCTGCCTAACGGCCTGCCTAACGGCCTGCCTAACGGCCTGCCTAACGGCCTGCCTAACGGCCTGCCTAACGGCCTGCCTAACGGCCTCCCTAACGGCCTGCCTTACAGCAACCCGTCAGGGAGGTGGTCGCTTCCCTCACGGGTTGCCTTAAGGCAACCATTCAGGGAGGCGCTCTGCTATCTGTATTTGGCTCGGATTTGTGCAGGACGGCCCCCGACACGAATTTTTACCTCCCCCCCCCCCTACGGGGGGAGGGAGGCCGTCCTGGAAGCAACTCGCAGACTTGAACCCCCTTATATATACGTCAAAAGGGGGTTCAAGTCTGCGACTTGCGTCGGAATTGTCTTGTCCCCGCCCGTGAGGGGGACAATTCCGACACAAATCCGACCCAACCCGTGAGGGAAGCGACTAACACAATTACCTATATCGTAATGGATCTTCGCCAATTACGACTTTACGAGCGGACCCACTCGGACTCATGTCCCCCGCACGGGGACAAAAACGACGTCAAGCGCTGCGTAGCACGTTAGTAACGCGAAGAGTTTGTATTCAATAGATTGATTGAAAAAAAAAAACACACACACAAATATAAATAAAGAAAAAAACTAATTATGGCAATTAATAGATATTTCCTCTCGGATTTTGTTACTGTCCAAAGGCAAAGTTTTTTTGAACTTTTAGAAAAAGGTCTAATAGAAGAATTTGCAAAAAGAAATCCAATCACAAATGGAAAAAAAGATTATTCATTTTTTTTCTATCCTGAATATTATATATTAACACGACCTGAATATAAACCACATGAAGCCATTTTCAAAAATAAAAGTTACACCAGTAAATTATTTGTACCAGTACAAATAACAAATAAGAAACATAGAAAAATTATACTAAAATGGGTTTATATAGGTAATATACCTTTAATGACAAAGCGTGGTCACTTTATTTTGAATGGTGCTGCACGTGTTATTGTTAATCAAATATTGCGTAGTCCAGGTATTTATTACCAACAAAAAATATACGAAAATTATGAAGATCGCCCCCGTGAGGTCGGCTCTATGTCAAGTAATCCAGAAGATGATTCTTTGAATCAAAACGAAGAAGGTTCTGCCTTACAACCGGTTAATTTATATAGACGTTTTTATTGCGATTTAATTTGTATGCGAGGCTCTTGGTTACGTATTGAAATGGATAAGGAAAAAAATATATGGGCACAAATGAAAAAAGGACCTAAGATTCCTATCTATTGGTTTTTATTAGCTATGGGATTGTCGGAAAAAGTTATATTGAAATCTATAATGGATCCTCAAAAATTGTTGGGCAATTTGGATAGAAATCAACTAAAAGGGGAAGCTCGTCAGCCTAAAACAAAAAAAAAAACAAATAATAATAATATTGGAGAAAAGAATGCAATTGCGCGTAGCCGCCCTTACGGGGACGAGCCTAGCCTCCCTCACGGGTCGCCCCCCCCCGTAGGGGGGAGGGCGCCTTCCCTTATAGGGGGGGTCAATTTGCAGGGTGGTACCGAGGGGCTCAATAAAAATACGATCGAGCGCCTCGCCCCCCCCCTTATATCTATAAGGGGGGAGGGCGCCATAACTGGTTCTGCACGGCCCTCTATTTATAGCGCCGTGCAGAAGCCAGGCGCCCTCACGGGTCCGGAGTCGGGAGGCTCGTCCGATCTGATGGACGAGCTGGATATGCCTTCAAAAAAAGTGCGAAGCCCGGCCGCCGCCACAAATTCAAAAAAACAAAATTATCCCTATTTAAAAAATACGCCTGAAGCTTGGCAAGCTATATACACACTTCTTCACTCAAAAAATAAGACTGCAGGTGGACTTACTGAACGAAGCTCGCGTTCCGTACCCGCGCGGGCTTCGGACACAAATTACGCGCCTACGTTACCAGCTACGGCGGATATAAGCACCCAAACAAAAGGGCCCGGGCGCCCTCTCCCCCGAAGGGGGGGGACCGTCCCCCCCATAAATATGGGGGGGGGGAGCACTAAGTCGACACTTAAAGATGCAACTGATACTAATCAAGAAAGTTCAAATAAAAGACCTATAACATTAGGAGGAACAACGTCCGTCCCTCCTACAGGAGAAGAACGTCCGGCAGTCAAAAATGTGACTGAATTAGGGCGTCAATGGCTCTATAATCGTTTTATGAATCCACGTTCATATGATTTAGGAAAACAAGGTAGAATAGCGTTTAATAAAAAATTAGGGTTAACTATAGAATCTCAACAGTTAACTTTAACTGGGCTTGATGTATTATATGCTACCGATTATTTAATAAAAGTTGAAAAAGGCATTTTTAATACAGATGATATTGACCATTTAAAAAATCGTAGAGTAAGAACTTCGGGAGAATTAATACAGATTCAAATAGGTGTGGGGCTTGTAAGATTAGAAAAATTTATACGTTATAATGAAAACATGTTAGAAGGTAAACATAAAGAATTAAACAACATTGAGTTCTCTTCACGTGCTAATACACGGTCAAAACCAATTAGAGGGGGCGCCCTCACGGGCAGCTCCCATATATATGGGGCGCCCTCACGGGCGGCGCTAGATGATATACGATCAGATTCTAATCTGAATTCGCTTTCTACGGGAAAAACTAATAGCCCATACCTCGTTAACCGTGGGAATTCTTCGAGCGGGCGAGACTCACAAATCCGCTCATACTTGAAAAAGCCACCGGTAAGCGATGCCTCTACTGTGATGTCAACAAAGACGTATAATCCACAAACAATAAGTTTAACATCTTCTATTTCTTCTATTATAAATAATAAAGCTTTTAATAGTGCTATACGTGAATTTTTTGGTACAAGTCCGTTGTCTCAATTTATGGATCAAATTAATCCATTAGCTGAATTAACTCATAAACGTCGTTTAAGTTCAATGGGTCCTGGTGGTGTTACTCGTGATACAGCTACTTTAGCTATAAGGGGTATACATCCTACACATTATGGTCGTATATGTCCAATTGAAACACCCGAAGGGAAAAATACTGGTTTAGTTAATTCTATGACAACATACGCTAGGGTCAATTCCTCTGGCATACTTGAAAGTCCTTTTTATAAAGTTTATAAAGGTCAAGTTCAAAAAAATACAGGTATGTATTATTTAAATGCTGAACAAGAAGAAAAAATAAAATTGGCCGCCGCGGATTTATTTGTGTCTCCTATAGGTTTTTTACCTAAAGCTATGATTCCTGCTCGTATTGCTGAAACTTTCACAAAAATTTCGCGCACATCTGTTCAATACATTGGAGTATCCCCTTTACAAATGATTTCAATTGCTGCGTCATTAATACCTTTTTTAGAGCATGATGATGCTAACCGTGCTTTAATGGGTTCAAATATGCAAAGACAAGCTGTGCCTTTAATTCGCCATGAACGTCCCATTGTTGGGACAGGATTAGAAGGTAGAGCTGTTAGTGATTCTGGTCATGTTATACAAGCCAAATATAGTGGTTTAGTAACTTATGTTAGCGCTAAAAAAATTTTTGTTTCAGAGGCCCGTCAGGGCGCCTCCCCCGCCCCTGGCGGGACGGGTTGGCTTTAGTATCGTAATTGGGTAGGATTTGTCTGTAAGCCGCCCTCCCCCGCCCCTGGCGGGACGGGTTGGCTTTAGGATCGTAATTGGGTCGGATTTGTCTGTAAGCCGCCCTGACGGGCCTCCCCCCTGCGGGGGGGGTCCGACCCAATTACGGTGCCGCCCTCACGGGGGCTAAATCCACCGCACGGCCACACCCCCCCCTCCTGCACAATTAAGGTACGTTCTCCAATTACGCTCGTGGATTGGTCCTACTAACACCATTTTCGCTATTTATTCGAAGCGCTAATCCAAGGTTACCCTTTGCACTTAGCACCACAAAAAACAGAGTGCCTTAACATGAAAATACACTTTCTAAACATAGAACATAGAACATAGAACATAGAACATAGAACATAGAACATAGAACATATATTAAGTGCTTACCTCTTCCAGGGAGGTGAGCCACAGTTAAAAAACGTAATATATTCCCTGTGTAGGTTAAAATGTAATTTTATCGAAGAAAATTCTATACCTTGCCAAAATTACTATATATAGTAAATTGTCCCCCCTTATATCCGAGGGGGGACGGGATCGACGATGTTTTCTTATATATATAGGAAAACATCGTCAATAGAATTGTATTTTCCCCCTTATATCCGCGGGGGGAAATACTATAAGATTTTACCCACAAAGGGAAAAAATAGTCGAAGATTTTATCCCCGCGGATATAAGGGGGGAACAACTCGTACTCGCTTACCCCCCCCCCGCAGGGGGGAGGGACCTGACGCTTCGCACTAAAGCGTCCCTCCCCCCTGCGGGGGGGGTAAGCGACCCCCTCACGGGGACCCCCCTACGGGGGCCCGTGAGGAGGGCAGGAGACCTCATATATAAGGGAGGGGGACCTATAAAACATCGTCAATAGAAATTTATTCGATAAAGATTTTTCCCCTTTGGGGGGAAAACTTCGACTTTTAACAAATTTTTGAAAACCCACTGGTATTTATTTAAATATTATTTGAGAATAAACAAACTTTATTAAGCAGAAAAAATAATGAATAAAAAAGGATTTCTTCTGTGTGATGGGGACAAAAACACTAAAAATTTTAATAGGTTAAAAAATTTGTCTAATATGTTTTTTCCTAATTTAATAAAAGAAACACCTTTTAACAAGGTACCTTTACATATAAAACCTTATGCTTATGCATCTTCCACGTTAACAAATTCTGCGACCTCCGCCTACGCTTCGCACACGGCCCCACACATAGGGAGCCGTGTGCGAAGGGTAGGAATGGGCGTACGCCCATTCCAAGTAGGATTTGTCAAACGACAAATCCGAGCGTCTAATGGCCGTAAGGCAATTAGACTACCGCCTAATTGCCTTACGGCCATTAGGCGACCTCGACCCCCCGTAGGGGGGATACCCGTGAGAGTAACGGGGGACTCGACGTTTTTCAAAAAAAAGTCCACTACAAGTCACGGACCGATCCGATACCGAGACTCGTCGAGGACTCGTAGTTTAAATATGTTGACAAGACGTGATGCTAAGCACTCGCAACATGGGTACACAAGCGCACTAGAGTCGAAACTTGAGTTATCTCGTTTGGTAAGGGAAGGAAATATTTATAACGGAATGTTTTCTGCACTAACCACGCGAGGTCTTGAATCGCGCGCCATAAATATGGGGGGAACAAAACGGGTGCTCCCCCCCCCCATAAATATGGGGGGGACGGTTAGCCCTGTCATCCACCCCCATATATATGGGGTATATGAGGGTGGAGAAAACGACGTTTTCTTTCAACCCGTGAATGAGAATAGGATGTATGAACCCTCTTTTAAGGGATTGAAACATCCTACTGGCGAGCTACGCACGCCAGCCGCTACCGAATATAAATTAGAAACATTTCACCGTTCGAATCAAGATACATGCTTAACACATAAACCATCTGTTTTTGAGGGTGATTGGGTTCAATCAGGCGATTTTTTAACAGATTGTGCAAATAGTGTAGGAGGTGAATTATCATTAGGTCAAAATATTTTTATTGCTTATATGCCATGGGAAGGTTATAATTTTGAAGATGCTATCTTAATAAGTGAACGTTTAGTAAGTGACGATTTATTCACATCAGTTCATATTGAACGTTATGAAATTGAAAATCTTCCGCGTTTTCCTTCCCCGGTACCTACCCCAAAGGGTAGGGTTGGGGTTCCCGGCACAAAGTCCCCGGGGGAGCCCGTGAGGGCGGCCGCTGCCGGTCTTAGCACGTCAGAAACACGAAAAACTTCAAAAGCTAAAGTAGGCGCGAAGTCCTCACTAGCTCAAATAAAACCAACACGTTATGAAGAAATAACCCGTGATATTCCTGATGTTGCACCCGAAGAAATCTTTCATTTAGATTCTTTTGGTATTGTTAAAATAGGCTCTATAATTGAAGAGGGTGATATTTTAGTCGGTAAGATTACCCCCATAAATAAAAAAGAATTTACACCATATCAAAAACTATTATATACAATTTTAGATAAACAAATACGCCCGTATCGTGATAGTTCTTTACGTGCGCCAAAAGGTATAAAAGCAAAAGTTATAGATATTAAAATTTTTGTTAAACCAGGTAGCGTCGTGCTTAGTTCACGCCCCCCTCACGGGTCCACCCTGCGGGTGGATAAGGGAGCATCTTATACATCACCATTTGTGCGAAGCCCGGCCGCCAAGAAAATGAAAACCCGTCCCTCACGGGTTGGCGGACGCCAACCCGTGAGGAAAACTGACGAGCGGCCCCGCCCGGGCTTACCGAAGGCAGCACACAAAAAAAAGAAAAACTCCGTCGACGTTTTCAAACAAAAAGTCGAGTCCCCAGGTAACAAAATGTTTGTTACTATGGCTCGCTTTACCGCCCCCGGCGGGCCTGCAGGGGGACCCCCCCCTGCCGGGGGGAGGTCCCCTATCCTAGGGGACGCGACACGCGAGTCCGGAGCGCCTAGCTCCCCCGTCCCCGGCGGGTCTGTGGGTGGACCTCCCCCCTGCAGGGGGCCCGTGAGGGCGGCAGCGAAGCGCTCCGTTGGATTTTTTGTAGGAGCGGGTGTGCGAAGCCCTGCCGGGCTTCGCACAGAACAGTCGCCATTGGGCGTACGACGTCCCTCCCCCCTTATAGATATAAGGGGGGGGGTTGGCGGACGCCAACCCGTGAGAATTACGCGGTCGGAATTGTCCCCCCCTATATCTAGGGTATCTATAAGGGGAGGACAAATCCGACAAATGTTTAAGCGACACAAGGTTCCCTGTGTAATTCGCACTCTTGAAAAAGACGTTAATGGTCAAGTACAACATTCAAAAATAATGAAAAAACTTACCAGCGGCCGGGCCCCCTCCGCAAAGGGGGGGGCCTACGGCCCCTTAAGCGGTTCCGCTTCTTCCCCTTTGGTTAATGGTAAGCGTCCCCTTAGCGCGCTGGCGCTTACGTTTAAAAAAAATGTGATGTTTACCGTTAGCGGTGAAATGGGCACACCGTCCACTTCGCTGCAAAAACTTTATTCTAGTCAATCCATTAAAGATATTGAAACTATTCATATTTATTTAGCCGAAAAACGTAAAATACAAGTAGGTGATAAAATGTCGGGTCGTCATGGTAATAAAGGCATTGTTTCTCAAATTCTACCTATTCAAGATATGCCTTTTTTACCGGACGGTACACCCATAGATATGGTTTTAAATCCATTAGGTGTACCCTCACGTATGAACGTGGGACAAATTTATGAATGTTTATTAGGATTAGCCGGTAAGTATTTGGGTGAACATTATAAAATTTTTTCATTTGACGAAATTTATGGACCTGAAGCTTCACGAAGCTTTGTATTCAATAAATTGTATGAAGCACGTTGTAAAACTGGTTTTAAATGGTTATTTAATCCTGAATATCCCGGTAAAATACGATTATTTGATGGCCGTACTGGAGATTGTTATCATCAACCCGTAACAGTTGGACAAGCTTATATGTTAAGATTAGTTCATATGGTCGATGATAAAATTCATATGCGTTCTACAGGTCCCTATTCACTTGTTACTCAACAGCCTTTACGTGGACGTTCTAAACAAGGTGGACAACGTTTAGGTGAAATGGAGGTTTGGGCTTTGGAAGGTTATGGTGCTGCTTTTACTTTATTAGAAATGTTAACAGTTAAATCTGATGATTTAACTGGAAGAATGACTTTATGGTCAAATTTAATATTAAATAAAGATCTTACAATTGGTACCCCTGAAGCTTTTAAAGTTTTAATATGTGAGCTTCAAGCTTTATGTCTTGATATTGGATTATTTCGTTATAATACTACAAATCCTAACACTTATCCTTTAGGAGAAGAAATTTTAAAAAAACCGCAAGGGCAAGAGATGAAAAATTACGGGGAAAATAGAATCGTAAGCTCGGAACGCCGCGAGGACGAGACTCCGTCCGCCGGTACCGGCGGGTCCCGTGAGGGGTCCGCTCGTACGGATCTAACTAGCCAATCAAAATTTATTAAGGGACCATATCAAACAAAGTCATTAACAGAAATGACTAGTTTAATGAGTTTTCCTTAAATAAAATACATTAAAATCTTTATCGAATAAATTGAATATTCAATTTATTCGATAAACTCGTACTCGCGAATAGACTCGGAGCGTCCCTCCCCCCTTATATATATAGTATATATAGGGGGGGGGTCCCTTCGACCCCGTGAGGGGCGCTCCCAGTCTATTCGCGAGTACGAGTTTTTCCCCCTTATATATATATATAGGCGAGAACATAAAATTCTATAGAATTTTATTCCATGATTTAACTTTAATTGAATTAAGTTAAAAATGCGCCCCTTTTTTGAATGGGGCAAACCCCTGGGCTGGAAACCCTATATCCAAAAAGTAGAGTGCTAAGCCTCCCTATAGGTAGTGTGTCGCACAATATAAATTTTATAAAACAATTATAAAAACTCGAATTTTTCCCCCCCTTATATCCGCGGGGGGAAAACATTCGAGTTTTATCGCAGAGCGGAGCTCTACGAGCGAACGATCCCCTTATATATATAGGGGATCGTCGCTCCCCCCCTTATATATATAGGGGGGGTAGGTTCGCTCGTAGAGTAGGAATTGGGTCGGATTTGGCCTCCCCCGCCCCTGGCGGGACGGGGGCCTCCCCCGCCCCTGGCGGGACGGGTCCGCCGGCGTCCCCCGCCCCTGGCGGGACGGGTTGGCGTACGCCAATTACGACGCCCCGTGAGGGACGCCAATTACGAGCGCGTCCCCCGCCCCTGGCGGGGGACGCGTCCTCCGTCGGATTTTTGTAGGTTCGCTCTCTTGCCCATATCCCGCCCCGTGAGGGGGTCGCTTACCCGTGAGGGACGCTGGGGCGGCGCGTAATAAGGTCGCTTATTACGGAGCGCTTGTCGAAGGGATTTACGCGTCAGGCGCGTAAATCCCTTCGAGCAACTCGCAGATCTTCGAACCCCCTTTCTCAAAAGGGGGTTCGAAGTCTGCGACTTGCGCTCTGCGAAGCGCTCAGTCGGAATTCGCGATCACGATCGCGAATTCCTAGCGCATAATTTGCCCCGTGAGGGACGCAAATTATGCGACCTACGCTGAAGTCGGATTTGTCCGCGGACAAATCCTAGCGCATATTCCGCTTCAGCGGAATATGCGACCTTCGCACTAAAGCGTAATAAGGTCGCTTATTACGGAGCGCTTGCGCTCTGCGAAGCGCTCAGTCGGAATTCGCGATCACGATCGCGAATTCCTAGCGCATAATTTGCCCCGTGAGGGACGCAAATTATGCGACCTACGCTGAAGTCGGATTTGTCCGCGGACAAATCCTAGCGCATATTCCGCTTCAGCGGAATATGCGACCTTCGCACTAAAGCGTAATAAGGTCGCTTATTACGGAGCGCTTGCGCTCTGCGAAGCGCTCAGTCGGAATTCGCGATCACGATCGCGAATTCCTAGCGCATAATTTGCGTACGCAAATTATGCGACCTACGCTGAAGCTTCGCACTAAAGCGTAATAAGCGCTCGGATTTTTGCCCCGTGAGGGACGCAAAAATCCGACACTAGGATTTTTGCGTCCGCAAAAATCCGACGAAGGTCGCATAAATTGCGTCCCTCACGGGGCAATTTATGCGCTCGGAATTGGCGTACGCCAATTCCGACTCTCCGAGCGAACCTAGCCTCGCGAATAGCGGGGCTATTCGCTCGGACGGACGCAAAAATCCTAGTGTCGGATTTTTGCGTCCCTCACGGGGCAAAAATCCGAGCGCTTATTACGCTTTAGCGTCCCTCCCCGAAGGGGGGGTAAGCGACCCCCTCACGGGGACCCCCCTACGGGGGGAGAGCGGACCTAAAGAAAATTCTATACCGTAACAAAATTCCTTTATAAAGGAATTTCCCCCCCCCTTATATCCGCGGGGGGGAGGGATCGACGATGTTTTCGTATAAAACATCGTCAATAGAATTTTATTCGATAAAAGAATTTCATTATATATAATGAATGTGCACTAAAAAATATTCATGAATGTGCCCCTTTTATGAAAGGGGGCCCGCGATTGTAATCGTGCGAAGGGCTGAGGGTCCCCCGCCCGTGTTACTTCCGCTAGTAATGGACCAGGACCGGAGGTACGGAGCAATTCGGACGGGCGATGCTCTGATTTTTATAATGACGCGTCCCTCACGGGTTGGGTCGGAAGGGTTCCCCCTTCGGGGAGGATCAATCCGCCGGCGTCCCTCACGGGTTGGGTAGGATTTGTCCCCCCTTAGGGGGGGGACAAATCCTACCCAACCCGTGAGGGACGCTTCAAACGACAAATATGAGCGCCGCCTTAAAATTCCGCCTTCCCACATTAAATGAAAAGGCTATTTAGTTAATAAGCTCTTAAAGCTTTGGGACGTGCATTAGCACAGTATGAGCAACTGCTTAGACACGAGGGAAGCTTGAACAAGGTAACACCTCCCCAAAATCACACTTTGTACGAATAATAACCAAACTTAAAATCAAAAAAATCAAACATTGTAAATTACGACTTTCTCTAAATTTACTGTCAATTCATAAACAGGATAAAAGGATAAAGCAAAAAGCAAAAGCCTATACAAAATTTATACAGTTTATACTACGGTCCCTTGTAGCGTGACCGGTTTTTGCAAGTTCTTCCCCCAAAGGGGGGGCACTTGCAAAAGGCTTAAACGCTGTGGTGGTACTACACGTCCCCACACAAGTTATAATCGTAACCTTGTCGTTTAAAAACGGTGCGAAGCGTCAGCGTAGGTCGCATCCCTCACGGGTTTGCGTCCCTCCCCCCGTAGGGGGGGGGCAAACCCGTGAGGGAAGCGCTAGGAATTGTCCGCCCCCCCCGCAGGGGGGAGGGGGACAATTCCGACGCAAGTCGCAGACTTCGAACCCCCTTTTGATAAAGGGGGTTCGAAGATCTGCGAGTTGCTCGAAGGGACCCGTCAGGGTCCCTTCGACCCCGTGAGGGGGTCCCCCGTAGGAGGGAGGGCAGGAGACCCCATATAAATGGGAGGGGGACCTACAACCCCGTCAGGGGCGCTCCTTGTTGAGGTCGCGTAAGTGGTAGGATTTGTCCTCAGGACAAATCCTACCACTTACGAGAAGATATAAACTCAAAAAATTACTTTTTAATAGAAAAGGAAAATCAAAAAAGAATGAACAGACTTTACATTGAAATTTCAATTCTTTTTTGAATGAAGTTGGTGAATTAAATCATGGAAGTTACTATTCAAAATAGTTCTCCAAAAAAGCTGATTTGCTTTAGGTACTCTATATAATAGATTTTAAAATTAACGCTTTTATAAAGCGGTTGCTTATTGCCCGGCAAGAATGCATAGTTTAACTTAAAGTCTTCTAATAGGCATTTAAAAGACTACTTTCTACTGTATAATATATAAATTATACATTGTAGCTGACGTGCTAAACACGTCAGCTACTATTAACACCCCGACTTTACCTAAATTTAGGGCAAGTCGGGGTGTTAATTGTACTACCACGAATAAGTTAATAATAAATTATGCCTCAGATGTGTTTTGCAAACTATTTGTTTTTCTTTACTGACCGCTCCGCTATAAATTTATATATAAATTTATTCGATAATCTCGTACGAGCGAACTAGCCTCGCTAGTCGCGAGTCTAGGTTCGCTCGTAGAGCTCCGCTCTGCGAGCGGACCTAAAGATTTTCCCCCCGCGGATATAAGGGGGGGAAAACTTCGACTTTGTGATATGAGTATGTTTGTATATTCGATTTCAATCGAACTATGCTATAACAGATACAATTCAAATTTGATTATTGTCACTCATTTAAATAAAAGATTTTTTTATAAAAAAAAAAAAATTGAAAGGGGTACGTCTTTAAATCTTTACATAAGGTACAACCTCGTCAGCTATGAATCTTAATATATTACATATATTGAATGGTTTAAAGTATGACTTTATGCTATAGGTTTAGCAGAGTATAGATTACATAATAAATTATAAGTCATTTATATATCTCGTATGCTAAATTGTTTTTTGTACATGATTCCAATTTTAGTGCCTCGCTTGCTTAGTACTTAGTTTGATATTTATTAACGCTTATCACAGTACAAAGGTCAGCGCTTCCCCAATTGGAACTTTTGAAGGGTGTAGCTTTCTCCTCTACGTCAAGTTTGAAATGTTTGGGCTAACAGCTCCGCCCAGAAAAGCAAAGTCGATTGTTTGGCGCGGAACCTCCCAGGTAATAATGAAAAAAAAAGGGACACACTTTAAAAGGCTAATAGTCCGTCCCCCCGCAGGGGGGAGACTATCCTGCTAGGTCGCCTCCCTGACGGGTTTGCGTGCCTCCCCCCGTAGGGGGGGGGCAAACCCGTCAGGGAGGCGCTAGGAATTCGCGATTGCGACCCTACGGGGGGCGAATTCCGACAGAGGTCGCTTATTAAGCTTTAGTGCGAAGGTCGCATATTACGCTTTAGTGCGAAGGTCGCATCCCTCACGGGTCCGCTTCAGTGCGAAGGTCGCATCTCTCACGGGTACGGAGCGCTGCCCTCACGGGTCCTGCCGCAGAGGTCGCTTAATTTGCCCCCCTACGGGGGGGGGGCAAACCCGTGAGGGAAGCGCTAGGAATTGTCCGCCCCCCCCGCAGGGGGGAGGGGGACAATTCCGACGCAAGTCGCAGACTTCGAACCCCCTTTCTCAAAAGTCGAAGTTTTCCCCCCCTTATATCCGCGGGGGGAAAACATTCGAGTTTTTAGGTCCGCTCTCCCCCCGTAGGGGGGTCGAGGTCGCTTACCCGTGAGGGACGCTAAAGCGTAATAAGCGCTAGGATTTTTGCGTGCGCAAAAATCCGACGGAGCTCTACGAGCGAACCTACCCCCCCGAAGGGGGGGAGCGACTAGCGAGGCTAGTTCGCTCGTACTCGTACGAGCGAACGATCCCCTTATATATATAGGGGATCGTCGCTCCCCCCCGCGGATATAAGGGGGGGAGCGACTAGCGAGGCTAGTTCGCTCGCACTCGAAGGGACCCGTGAGGGTCCCTTCGACCCCGTGAGGGGCGCTCCGTACCCGTGAGGGAAGCGACCTGACGCTTCGCACATAAAATCATATATAATTTTATTCGATAAAATATTTTATTGTATAATCATATGTAATATGTAGCTCTATTAAAAAACAGGATCTGTTCTAAACGGGGATTTTAGTCAAAGTACAATATTACGAATATCCAAATAAAAAAATATTTATTTCCCAGTGTTTTTGATAAAAATTTGTTTTTGTTTGGTTTATAAGTGCGCTTTTTTTAATCTATAGTAAAACTCTTTTCATTATAAAACCCTAGCGCATTTAATTCGTTAAGCCTTTGTCTAATTGATAGGTTACCGCCTGTTTATACGGTTTTTAATTAAGGGTTGCTCCTATAACTCTCGGGCTTTGCGCTAAAAAGTTGTGGGTCGCCTCTCCAAGGCGAGGTTGTTCAGCACTCCCACGGGTCAGGACGGACCCATATTTATGGGTCCGTCCTAAAGCGGAGCTACAAAAATAAGACACCCCGTGAGGGGCGCTCCGGATTAGCGAGTCACGTCCGCTCCCCTCACGGGTCCTAATTCGCTATCGCGATCGCGAATTCCTAGCGCCCTCACGGGTTTGCCCCCCCCCGTAGGGGGGAGGGCCGCAAACCCGTCCCGCCAGGGGCGGGGGAGGCGACCTATCTGAATAGTCTCCCCCTAAAGGGGACGGACGATTCGAAATTTATTGACAAGTTTTTATTCTCCGCCGCCCTATAAAAAAAAATATAAGGCAGAGGATAAAAAGTCGAAGTTTTAAATATCTTCGATATCCCCCTTATATCCGCGGGGGGATATTAGTAGAATTTTCTCTAATAAAATTCTATTGACGATGTTTTTCTATATATAGGCAAACATCGTCGATCCCGTCCCCCGCGGATATAAGGGGGATAAATTCCTCTATATAGGAATTTTGTCACGGTATAGAATTGACTTCGATAAAAGTCGTACTAGCTAATAGACTCGCTAATAGTGCGAAGCGACCCCCTCACCCCCGTAGGGGGAGGGCAGGATACCCCATATATATAGTATATGGGAGGGGGACCTAAAGTTTTAAATATCTACGAGCGGACGAGTTCGTCCCCCCGTGCGAAGCCCGTGCGGAGCTGCAGGGGGGATAGTTTAAAATACCTTCGATATCTCCCCTATATATATAAGGGGGGATAATCTTCGAGTTTACTCGTACGAGCGAACGATCCCCTTATATATATAGGGGATCGTCGCTCCCCCCCTTATATATATAGGGGGGGTAGGTTCGCTCGTAGAGTCGGAATTGGGTCCGCCGGCGTCCCTCACGGGTTGGCGCCCCTCACGGGGCCAACCCGTCCCGCCAGGGGCGGGGGAGACCGTCCGCCGGTACCGGCGGGTCCCGTGAGGGACGCCAATTCCGAGCGCGTCCCCCGCCCCTGGCGGGACGGGTTTGCGTCCCTCACGGGGCAAACCCGTCCCGCCAGGGGCGGGGGACGCGTCCTCCGTCGGATTTTTGTAGGTTCGCTCTCTTGCCCCCCTCACGGGTCCCGCCCCGTGAGGGGGTCGCTTACCCGTGAGGGACGCTGGGGCGGCGCTTAATAAGCGACCCCCTCACGGGGACCCCCCTACGGGGGGAGAGCGGACCTAAAGAAAATTGTACGAGTTAACTAACGCTAACTCCGTTTTAGCAACGGTACAAATTTATTTAAGGAAACTCGTATAGCTTTAGAGGTGAGGTGGTTTTACCATATATCGAAGAAAATGGGTAATTTTCTTCGGGATCTCCGCGTTTTTGTAAAAAACGCGGAGATAAAAATACGAGTATCGTGAGCCGCCCCCGTGAGGGGCTCCTCTATATAATATATAAGGGGCCCCTCACGGGGGCAACCATCTGTAAAGCCTGGGGTTGTAGAAATACACAAACTCTGTATTAAAAATTGAAATATTTCCGCTTTATGCGGGTTTTAACGCAAACTTTATGGTGCAAAATGGAATTCAAAAAAAAAGATTAATGGCGTGTGGAGACCAATCAGATAAAAGATTTCGATCGAAATCTTTTCTTCAATTAGCTGATGTAGAAAGCCCATTAGGAATTCGCAAACCTCTATCAATTCAATCTTTAAAAAATTCTTCATATATACCAGTCGACGTTTTAAAAGTCGAAGTTTCCCCCCCTTCGGGGGGAAAACATTCGAGTTTTCTCGAAGAAAATTCTGTTGAATTTTCTTCGATAAAAGAAAACGTCGAGTCCCCCGTTAACAAAGAATTTGTTAAAGGGGGAGCGAGTAAAAACTCTGTCTTAGAAACAGATAATAAAAATGTTTCTGGTGATACGACAAACGATGTATCTGTCACAGGAACTGCACCTTATAGTGGTCAGTTTGAATGCGAAACAGGTAATTATCATACTTTTTGTCCAATTAGTTGTGTTTCTTGGCTTTATCAAAAAATCGAAGATAGTTTTTTCTTAGTTATTGGTACAAAAACTTGTGGTTATTTCTTACAAAACGCTTTAGGCGTTATGATTTTCGCAGAACCACGTTATGCTATGGCTGAATTAGAAGAAAGTGATATTTCTGCACAATTAAATGATTACAAGGAATTAAAAAGACTTTGTTTACAAATTAAACAAGATCGTAATCCTAGTGTAATTGTTTGGATTGGAACATGTACAACAGAAATTATCAAAATGGATTTAGAAGGGATGGCACCAACATTAGAAGCCGAAATTGGTATTCCAATTGTAGTAGCGCGAGCTAACGGTCTGGATTATGCTTTTACACAAGGTGAAGATACTGTTTTAGCCGCAATGGCACAAAAATGTCCAGAACGTTTAAAAACAACCAATTTACCTTTAACTCCTGAGCTTTTAGCCGAAAATGGGAGAGCAAGCGGACAGAAAGTACCTACTAGTCAAAATCCCTCTAATAAAACAAGTTACTCTATTACGGAAACTAATGCTAATAAACAAACTGTAGAAAAAGTCGAAATTTCCCCCCCTTCGGGGGGAAAATATTCGAGTTTTCTCGAAGAAAATTCCTATATAAAGGAATTTTCTTCGAGAAAAGAACTTGTTTTATTTGGATCATTACCAAGTACAATTGCTAATCAATTACAATTAGAATTAAAACGTCAAGGTATTAATGTTTCTGGTTGGCTGCCTTCGGCACGTTATTCGGATTTACCAGCTTTAGGTGAAAATGTTTATGTCTGCGGTATTAACCCTTTTTTAAGTCGTACTGCTACTTCTTTAATGCGTCGTCGAAAATGTAAATTAATATCGGCTCCTTTTCCTATAGGACCAGATGGTACACGTGCTTGGGTTGAAAAAATCTGTAACGTTTTTGATATAGTTCCTACTGGACTAGAGGAACGTGAGAAAACAATATGGGCTAATTTAACTGAATCGATTGATTTTATTAAGGGTAAATCAGTTTTTTTCATGGGGGATAATCTATTAGAAATTTCATTGGCACGATTTTTAATACGTTGTGGCATGTGTGTGTATGAAATAGGCATCCCATATATGGATAAAAGATTCCAAGCCGGCGAATTAGCTCTATTAGAAAAAACATGTATTGAAATGAAAGTACCCTTTCCGCGCATTGTCGAAAAACCTGATAATTATTATCAAATTCAACGTATTAAAGAATTAAAACCTGATTTAGTTATTACAGGTATGGCACATGCTAATCCCTTAGAGGCGCGCGGTATTACGACTAAGTGGAGCGTAGAACTGACATTCTCAGCTATACATGGATTTACCAATTCAAAAGATTTAATTGAACTAATTTGTAAACCATTACGTCGTAATAAACACTTAGAAAAAACAAAATCCTTTGATCATTCTAAAACTTTTGTCTAAAATGAATAGAAATAATAGACCGCATAAATGAATATGAATGATATGCCACATAATTATTTAGCTAACCCTCCAGCTTCTATGCTGGAGGGTATACAAGCAAATGATGTCCCCTCTAATTGAAAACAAATATTACCCCTAAAAGTCGAATTTTTTTCCCCTTCGGGGATAAAACATTCGAGTTTTTAGGTCCGCTCTCCCCCCGTAGGGGGGTCGAGGTCGCTTATTACGGAGCGCTTGTCGAAGGGATTTACGCGTCAGGCGCGTAAATCCCTTCGAGCAACTCGCAGATCTTCGAACCCCCTTTCTCAAAAGGGGGTTCGAAGTCTGCGACTTGCGCTCTGCGAAGCGCTCAGTCGGAATTCGCGATCACGATCGCGAATTCCTAGCGCATAATTTGCCCCGTGAGGGACGCAAATTATGCGACCTACGCTGAAGTCGGATTTGTCCGCGGACAAATCCTAGCGCATATTACGCTTCAGCGTAATATGCGACCTTCGCACTAAAGCTTAATAAGCGCTAGGATTTTTGCGGACGCAAAAATCCGACGCTAGGATTTTTGCGTCCGTCCGAGCGAATAGCCCCGCTATTCGCGAGGCTAGATTCGCTCGGAGAGCTTCGCTCGGAGAGCTTCGCTCGCTGAGCGAACCTACAAAAATCCGACGGAGGACGCGTAATTTGCGTACGCAAACCCGTGAGGGACGCGCTCGGAATTGGGTCGGATTTGGCCTCCCTCACGGGGGCCAAATCCGCCGGCGTAATTGGCGCACGCCAATTACGACGCATATGCCAATTCCGACTCTACGAGCGAACCTACCCCCCCGAAGGGGGGGAGCGACTAGCGAGGCTAGTTCGCTCGTACTCGAATAAAATTCTATACCTTAACAAAATTCCTTTATAAAGGAATTTTTCCCCCCCTTATATCCGCGGGGGGGAGGGATCGACGATGTTTTCATATAAAACATCGTCAATAGAATTTTATTCGATAAAAGAATTTTCTTCGATAAAAGGTTCATGGTCACAATTCGATCTTGACTTCCCCAATTTGCCTCCACGATCAACAGAATCACACATTTATGTCTTTTTCAATAGAAAAACAAAACGTTTTTCTATTAGTATTAGGACAAACTGACATTTCACGTATTAACTACCGTTTAAAGGAACACAGGCAGCGTATCGCACGTAAAGCTATTATACAAATTGAGAAACCACAATATTACACTCCCGACGTTTATGATGATATGGCCCGTGACGCTATTAATGAAAGCCCTATTTTTGTTTATTCCGTTCTACGCTATACAGATAATTTTTCACTGTCACAACGACTAGCTATAGAAACCCAAACAATTGTTGAGTCTTATATATATAGAAAATACGACGATCGTATGTATAATAAGCCTACAGATAAATATCTAAAGGTATTAAAAGTCGAAATTTTGCCCCCTTCGGGGGAGAAATTTTCGATAAAAGGCACACATAGAATAGACTGTGGTGGTCAACTTCGTCCTATTCGTATTCCGACAAAACAATCTTTATCGAATATATTTATATATAAATATATTCGATAAACTCGTACGAGCGAACTAGCCTCGCTAGTCGCGAGTCTAGGTTCGCTCGTAGAGTCGGAATTGGCGTACGCCAATTCCGAGCGCATAAATTGCGTACGCAATTTATGCGACCTCCGTCGGATTTTTGTAGGTTCGCTCAGCGAGGTCGCTTATTACGCTTTAGCGTCCCTCACGGGTAAGCGACCTCGACCCCCCTACGGGGGGAGAGCGGACCTAAAGATTTTCCCCCCGCGGATATAAGGGGGGGAAAACTTCGACTTTAGATTATCCTTGTATAATTAATAATATTTGGTATAAAAATAGAACAGAAGCCAAAAAGGCATTAGGCTTTACTGACTATCGTACATTAACGAATCGTTTATTATCTCCACAATATCCTTCCTTTATTTATTGAAAAAACACTTTAAACAAAACTATTCCCGAAACTGACGAAATAAAGAAAAAATTTACAGAATTTTATGAACTTCTTCAGAAAAAGTCGAATTTTTCAATATTGAAAATATTCGAGTTTTATCGTACGAGCGAACGATCCCCTTATATATATAGGGGATCGTCGCTCCCCCCCTTCGGGGGGGTAGGTTCGCTCGTAGAGTCGGAATTGGCGTATGCAGCGTCCCTCACGGGTTGCCTGCACGACCCTATACAAATAGGGTCGTGCAGGACAATTACGCTGGCACTCGCGACGATCCCCTTAGGGGATCGGCGCTCCCCCCCTTCGGGGGGGTAGGTTCGCGAGTAGAGTCGGAATTGGCGTCCCTCACGGGGCGTCGTAATTGGCCCCGTGAGGGGCGCCAACCCGTGAGGGACGCCGGCGGACCCGTCCCGCCAGGGGCGGGGGAGGCCTCCCCCGCCCCTGGCGGGACGGGGGCCAAATCCGACCCAATTCCGAGCGCGTAATTTGCGTCCCTCACGGGGCAAACCCGTCCCGCCAGGGGCGGGGGACGCGTCCTCCGTCGGATTTTTGCGTACGTCCGAGCGAATAGCCCCGCTATTCGCGAGGCTAGGTTCGCTCGGAGAGTCGGAATTGGCGCACGCCAATTCCGAGCGCAGAAATTGCCCCGTGAGGGACGCAATTTCTGCGACCTTCGTCGGATTTTTGTAGGTTCGCTCAGCGAGCGAAGCTCTCCGAGCGAACCTAGCCTCGCGAATAGCGGGGCTATTCGCTCGGACGGATGCAAAAATCCTAGCGCTTATTACGCTTTAGCGTAATAAGCGACCTCGCTGAGCGAACCTACAAAAATCCTAGTGTCGGATTTTTGCGTCCCTCACGGGGCAAAAATCCGAGCGCTTATTACGCTAAAGCGTAATAAGCGACCTTATTACGCTTTAGCTTAATAAGCGACCTCGACCCCCCTACGGGGGGAGAGCGGACCTACGGATTTCGCCTCCCTCACGGGTTAACCCGTGAGGGAGGCGAAATCCGACCCAATTCCGACTCTCCTCGCGAACCTAGCCTCGCTAATAGCGGGGCTAGTCGCTCGGACGGACGTCCGAGCGAATAGCCCCGGAGCGCCCCTCACGGGGTGTCGGAATTGTCCGCCTCCCCCTGCGGGGGGGGCGGACAATTCCGACACCCCGTGAGGGGCGCTCCGAGTCGATTCGCGAGTATACGAAATTTATTCGACAAGGGGATCGTCGCAAGTACTAGCGTAATTTGCTACATTAGCAAATTAAGGAGCCTCCGGTAGAAGATAAATAATTTGAGATAAGATATCTCAATTTCATTAAGATATTGGCGCAATATCCTTAGGAATTCTAAGGCCTCCAGCTTTTATTTTTTAGCGTTTAAAGTAACAATACTTTATAATATATAAAGTGGAGAGATGGCTGAGTGGTCTAAAGCGGCTGATTGCTAATCCGTTGTACAAGTTAATTGTACCGAGGGTTCGAATCCCTCTCTCTCCGTAAAAAAAAACAGAAAAAGCATTGTTCATTATTTAATGAGGTCCGCTTTATCTAAAATAGTATCTAGATAGTCGTTTTTTGATTACCTTAAAGGGGCTCGCTAACACGTTCTTAAGAAGGACAGGGGAGGTCGCTAAATTTGTCGTATTTGTAAATCGCCCGCTTCCGGCGAATCCCGCACCGTGCGGGCGGCAGTCCTACCGGACGAGACGTGCTAGTTCAGGGCGCCCCCCTCACGGGTCCACCCTGCGGCCCGCCGTAGGCGGGGGAGGCGTTGGTTTTGGGTAGGTCCCCCCACGGGTCCCATCTATATGGGGAGCGGTGGCCGCGTCCCTGACGGGTTGGGTAGGATTTCGCCTCCCTCCCCCCCCCCGTAGGGGGGAGGGAGGCGAAATCCTACCCAACCCGTCAGGGACGCCGGCGGATTTGTCCTCCCCGAAGGGGGACAATTCTACCACAATTAGGCGACCTCCGGGGATATCAGACGGCGGTATTGTTCAAACCTACGCGTGGAACAATACCGCGACCTCTGGGACAGGACCCGTGAGGGCAGCGCTAAGCAAATGTCACGCTTAGCACTTAGCTCACTATAATGATGTTGTGTACGTATGTTGTCCAACATAAAAAAAAATATATATATAATATGTATATGTATATTTATATGTATATGTATATTTATATGTATATGTATATGTAAGATAAGCTATCTTAGCCTTAACCGTAGATTCAAAAAAATTGAATTTATGCAATTATAAATGAAAAAAAAAGGAGCGGGGGGGTGCTAAACGCCCCCCTGGTTTTCGATTATTTTTTTGTATGAAGCAGAATCAGAAAAGATGGGATTACTCATTTTTATTTTTGCCGGGCTGAAAGTATATGATAGATTATTAAAAGCCATTAATAAAGCATCTCTTGGATGTAAACTTCCATTTGTCCATATCTCTAACAGAACAACTTCTTTAGCACTAACATTTAAACCTGATTCAAAAAATTGACCAAAAGAGTCTTTACTAATTGTAGTAGGTAAAAGTGATTCAGTAAAAGAAGAAGGAATCCCAATACCTTTATAATGGCTATACCCTTCCGGCGTACATAAAATGTCTAAATCGGCTTTCGATAGATTTGTGACATAATCTAATAGATTTTTAGACATATAATTTTTATAAAAAGTCGAATTTTTCCCCCCTTCGGGGGGAAAAGATTCGAGTTTTCTCGAAGAAAATTCAATAGAATTTTCTTCGATAAAAGATTCTTCTTTATTAGGGGCGGCCCCTGCAGAAGGCTCCTTTAAATTTTTCCCGGCACCCTTATAAATCTGTAGGGGTTGGGTTCCCTTAACAAAGATATTGTTAACGGGAGACTCGACGGAGTTATTATCGGCTCCTGTAGAGATGAAGCCTTCCCCTACTTGGTGGCGTATCGACTCGTCAGAACTATACAACACGCGCTCTGTGTTGAGTAAGGGCGCGCTTGCACGCTGACCTAAAGGAGGTTCTGTGCTCCCCCCCCCCATAAATATGGGGGGGACGGTCCCCCCCCTTCGGGGGAGAGGGCGCCCGGCCGCTTCATTTACTTTGTTTAGCCCAGACGAGCTACGAATACTACCCCATTTATTATGGAAATATGGAAAATTTGTTTCTAAAAACTGCGCAGAATCTAAAAATGAAGTTAAATTTTCAATTAATTTATATTTTTCATTAAAAGATTCCACAATATAATTATCATATCCTTCTATAATAGAATTAACCTTAGTTACTGGATTAAAAATAGCATCTATATTTAATTGTTTTGAATTTTCGTTAAAAGGTTCTTTATTACTCTTTTTTTGGGCAAAAGGACTAATAAACGGAGAATGTTTTGTAATGTTTGAAGGTATTGATAAATTGGGTGTTTTTGTAGATAAAGTAGTGTTACTTTGTTGTCCCATTATTTTCTTTAACTGCTTTAACAAATTTTGACGTTTTTGAATTATAGTCCAGTAATTTGAAGGGTCTCCCAATTCATTCAATTCATTCAATTCATTCAATTCATTCAATTCATTCAATTCATTCAATTCATTTCTGGGTATTGCATCATTAGAAGCATTTTTAAAATGGTTATTTAACCCAGATTCTGTACTAGATTTTGTTTTTTTATTGGATCTGCCACTTAGAGAAGAATTGGGTTTTGGCGATGGTCCTACGCCTTGATGAGCTTCGGATGTCAGCTTTTGAATATAATAACTTTTACCTTCCATGATGACAAATTTGACATTTAACACACCGTCTTCTGCTAAACTTGCTATATATTGATTAGGATCTACACATTGTAAAAAAGGAGGTAAACGAAGATCCTTGGCACGTATAATACCTGGACCTTTGACTTTTAGATAACCAACTACGGGTTTAAAAAAAGTAGCACCTATTTTTTCATAAACAGAAGAAAATCCTTTGTTTTTATAACCGTAAGATCCACTTAATGGATTTTTGATTTTTTTGAAAGATATTTCTTTAAAATTTAAAAGAATATCTAGTACTGAATCACGCACACCTGGTAAAGTTGAATATTCATGTTGTACATTTTCTATTTTCACCGAAATAATAGCTAATCCTTTACAATCAGACAATAAAGAACGTCTTAATGCATTAGCTACAGTTAAACTTTGCCCAGAATCAAAAGATCCTAAATAAAAGCATCCATAAAAACTTTTATTATTTTCGATTCTAGATTCTTTCATAGAAATAAACATTTTTTCATTTTTTTTGTTTTCTATACTTATATTACCTTTTTTTCGTACTCGCTAATAGACTCGGAGCGCCCCTCACGGGGTCCTGTCCCGAAGGGACCCGTGAGGGGAACTCGCAGATCCCCTCACGGGCGACCCCCCTTTTTAGAAAAGGGGGTTCGAAGTCTGCGACTTGTCGAAGGGACCCGTGAGGGACGCGCCCCCCTCACGGGGAGGGAGGCGCGTCCCTCACGGGTCCCTTCGAGAACTCGCAGATCTTCGACCCCCCTTTTTAGAAAAGGGGTTTCGAAGTCTGCGACTTGTTCCAGGACGACCTTTTCTATATAGGGCCGTCCTGAGGATTTTAGCGTCATGCGCGAAAATCCCTTTACTAGCGAATAGTGCGAAGCGTCAGGTCGCTTACCCCCCCCGCAGGGGGGAGGGACGCTTCGCACTATTCGCGAGGCTAGGTTCGCTCGGAGAGTCGGACCCGTGAGGGTGGCGTATGCAGCGTCCCTGACGGGTTGCCTGGACGACCCTATTTGTATAGGGTCGTCCAGGACAACCCGTCAGGGACGCTGTAACTCGCGACGATCCCCTTGTCGAAGAAATTACGTACAAAATTTATTCGAGTGCGAGCGAACGATCCCCTTATATATATAGGGGATCGTCGCTCCCCCCCTTCGGGGGGGTAGGTTCGCTCGCAGAGTCGGAATTGGGTCGGACCCGTCCCGCCAGGGGCGGGAGAGGCCTCCCCCGCCCCTGGCGGGACGGGGGCCAAATCCGCCGGCGTCCCTCACGGGTTGGCGTACGCCAATTACGAAGCATGCGCCAATTCCGACTCTCCGAGCGAACCTAGCCTCGCGAATAGCGGGGCTATTCGCTCGGACGGACGCAAAAATCCGAGCGCTTATTAAGCTAAAGCGTAATAAGCGACCTTACCCGTGAGGGACGCTGGGGCGGCGCGTCCCTCACGGGTAAGCGACCTCGAACCCCCTACGGGGGGAGAGCGGACCTACAACTCGAAGATTTTCCCTTCGGAAAACTTCGATTTGGGGCCCCCCTCACGGGTCCGACCCAATTCCGAGCGCATAAATTGCCCCCCCCCGCAGGGGGGAGGGACGCAATATATGCTACCTCCGCTCCCATATATAGGGTAGCGGACCTACAAAAATCCGACGGAGGTCGCCTAAATTGCGTACGCACTTTAGGCGCTCGTAATTCTCTATCGCCTCCCTCACGGGTTTGCCCCGTGAGGGACGCAAACCCGTCAGGGAGGCGACCTCCGCTATGCTACCTCCGCTCCCATATATATGGCAGCGGACCTAAAGAAAATTATATATGTCCGCGTTTTTCGACGAAAAACGCGGAGATCTCGAAGAAAATCGAAGATTTTCTTCGATATAATTTTCTTCGAGAAAAATTTCAACATTAGACTACATTCAAATTTTTTCTTTTCAAAATATCCATTTATGTATATTTATAGCATTTTGACTGTTGCTTTTTGTATTAAGGGTTTTTAAAAAGTCAATTATAGGCATAGAATTGGGTGGCAATATAGCTTCGTGTCCAGTTTAAAGGAGTCTTAAGCAAAGAGGCACTTGTAAAGTTTCAACATTAATAAAACTAATATTTTTCAAATAACGTATTATACATACTAATAGCTATGTATATGTATATTTATATGTATATTTATATTTATTATCTATAAATTTTTTTTTATTCTTTTTTTTTACGAGTGCGAAGCGTAAGTAGGTATAGTCCTTGGACAATTACGATGCCGTAGGACAAATCCGACCTACTTACTACTCTACGAGGCGACCTACCCCCTTCGGGGGAGTCATCCTCGACGATGTAAGCGGGCGCCTCGTACGAATAAATTTCGAACAAATTTATTCGCGACTTTTGTGGGGTTAAGTTTTTAACTCGTAATACAAATAAAATTAGTAGGCTTAGGCTATGGGGCGAGTATACTCCTGAACCTGCTAAACCGATAAGCGCTTACACATAAAAAAAATTATACAGATTTTCATATCGAAGAAAATCTTATATTTATAGGATTTTCTTCGAGATCTCTAGGTCCGCTCTCCCCCCGTAGGGGGGTCGAGGTCGCTTACCCGTGAGGGACGCTAAAGCGTAATAAGGTCGCTTCCCTCACGGGTACGGAGCGCTTGCGCTCTGCGAAGCGCTCAGTCGGAATTCGCGATCACGATCGCGAATTCCTAGCGCATCCCTCACGGGTTTGCGTCCCTCACGGGGCAAATTATGCGACCTACGTCGGATTTTTGTAGGTCCGCTCTAAGAGCGGACCTACAAAAATCCTAGTGTCGGATTTTTGCGTCCGCAAAAATCCGAGCGCTTATTACGCTTTAGCGTAATAAGCGACCTTATTACGCTTTAGCGTAATAAGCGACCTGAAGTCGGATTTGTCCGCGGACAAATCCTAGCGCATATTACGCTTCAGCGTAATATGCGACCTTCGCACTAAAGCGTAATAAGCGCTCGGATTTTTGCGAACGCAAAAATCCGACACTAGGATTTTTGCGTCCGCAAAAATCCGACACTAGGATTTTTGCGTCCGCAAAAATCCGACGGAGGTCGCATAAATTGCCCCGTGAGGGACGCAATTTATGCGCTCGGAATTGGGTCGGATTTGGCCTCCCTCACGGGGGCCAAATCCGCCGGCGTAATTGGCGCACGCCAATTACGACGCATACGCCACCCTCACGGGTCCGACTCTACGAGCGAACCTACCCCCCCGAAGGGGGGGAGCGACGATCCCCTAAGGGGATCGTTCGCTCGTACGCGTTTTTCGTCGAAAAACGCGGACATACCAATAAATCCAATGTTCTGAGTACAGCTATTTGAATATAGGATATAGCTATATCCTATATCTATACCTATTCTTTGCGTTTTCTTACTGTTATTTGACTCATTATTGAATTATATATATATATGAATTCATATGTATATTAGACATCTATATTTTAATACCTTATCTTATCGAGATATAAGATACTTATCAAAAAAGTATAAGTATCTAATGGGACTTATTATCGTCCCTGTTGTAAAATTAGATTTTACTCTCCTTTAATTTTTATGCATCAATTGATTTGATGCAATCTTTTTAACGTACTCGCGAATAGACTCGGAGCGCCCCTCACGGGGTCGAAGGGACCCGTGAGGGGAACTCGCAGTTCTTCGACCCCCCCTTTTCTCGTACGAGCTAACGATCCCCTTAGGGGATCGTCGCTCCCCCCCTTCGGGGGGGTAGGTTCGCTCGTAGAGTAGGAATTGGCGTATGCGTCGTAATTGGCCCCGTGAGGGGCGCCAACCCGTGAGGGACGCCGGCGGATTTGGCCCCCGTCCCGCCAGGGGCGGGGGAGGCCAAATCCGACCCAATTCCGAGCGCGTCCCCCGCCCCTGGCGGGACGGGTTTGCGTCCCTCACGGGGCAAACCCGTCCCGCCAGGGGCGGGGGACGCGTCCTCCGTCGGATTTTTGTAGGTTCGCTCTCCTGCCCATATCCCGCCCCGTGAGGGGGTCGCTTACCCGTGAGGGACGCTTTAGCTTAATAAGCGACCCCCTCACGGGGACCCCCCTACGGGGGCCCGTGAGGGGGTCCCCGTGAGGGGGTCCCCGTGAGGGGGTCCCCGTGAGGGGGTCCCCGTGAGGGGGTCCCCGTGAGGGGGTCCCCGTGAGGGGGTCCCCGTGAGGGGGTCCCCGTGAGGGGGACCTATAAAACATCGTCAATAGAATTTTTATCTAGTTTTTTATTGCCTACTGCTAGATTCGAACTAGCGAACCATCGGCTTATGAAACAGACGCTCTACCACTGAGCTAAGCAGGCTTTACTTTGTATAGTTTTTGAACTATTAATATAGTTAATATTATAAATAGAATATAACATATTTAATTTTTTCATTATTAACATTTGAAGTTTTTGGCGGTGCGGCTTCGCCGCACGTGAGCGGTAAAGCACGTACTTAAAAAACGCTTCCGCTTAGATAGGTAGCGATCTACATAGCGCCCCCAGGGCCCGTGGAGGGGGCCACATCTAATTAAGGCCATTTGGTGGCGAATACACCCCTTGAGCTATTTTGATCAGCTCTGAAAAAAAGAAAAAACTTTTAGTGTGCGTGGTGGCAAGCGAAGACCCGCAGCGCTCCCGCTATTGAAAACGCAACTCGCGCTTTGATTATAAATCTACAGGGAATACCAAATAACACCGTAGAAGCCCGTCGACTAAATAAGTACATTTAATATTAGGACTTCAACTATGGAGTTCCGGCTTACCTAAGGACGCCCTCTTACCAAAGAAAACGTAAAGCGGCCGTAGGTCTTTAAACGTTGTTTAACTCTTTGATGGAGTTTTGTTTTTTATTTTATATGTTAAAATAATACAAAGAAAATTTCAATTGAAATTTTGTATCGCACATTTTGTCTTCTGATTCTTTTATAAAAATAAATTTATACAATTAATTAAAATAACAATAATTTTGTAGGTCCCCCTCACGGGTCCCATATACCCATATATATGGGAGCGGAGGTAGAAGAGCGGAGGTCGCAGAGCGGAGGTCGCAGAGCGGAGGTCGCAGAGCGGAGGTCGCAGAGCGGAGGTCGCGTAATTTGCCCCGTGAGGGACGCATACCCGTCCCGCCAGGGGCGGGGGAGGCGCCCCTCACGGGGATAATACAGCCCGCGGATTTGTCCGTAGGACAAATCCGCCCCAAAAACGAAACCCCGTGAGGGGCGCTCCGTAATATGTAACCTTTGCACTAAGTTGATACGTATCGGTGGATACTCGTTTTGCAAAGAAGTTTAAAGGGGGAGGTAGCAACCTATTTCTAAAATTTGTTTAAGCGCCTTTATAGGTTTTTGTTAACGAGGCTAGACTATACATCTAACGGATACAACGTTCAGTACACAAATAAAATAGATAATATTTGTTATTGACACCTACGATCCCTTTACACGCTCCCCTAACTTTTAGATTTTTTATCCATAAATGCATAATTTTTATTATATGAGTCTTACTCTAGTTTTACAATTACTAGCACTATTTAGTGTTGTAGCTGCAGGGCCTATTGTTGTTGTATTATTATCTGTTCGCGGTGGTAATCTTTAATGTATAATTCTTCTCTAGAACAATAGTTTAATTTAAGCGTGCCCTCGAGATTATCGCTCGTACATAGTGCTTATGCCCACCTACAGGTTAGCAGCTCCAGCCTTAATTAACAATAGGTAATTCTTTTATCTTTATATTGTAATTATTATTAACGAGTACTAAGGTCAGGAGGCAACCTCCTGACCTACAATTTGGCAGAATTGTCCCCTCTTCGGGGAGGCCCACCCGTGAGGGACCCGCGCGTCACCCGTGAGGGGAGCTCCGACCCCCATATAAATAGGACGCGACATACGCAAACCCGTTAGGGAGGCGCAATCCGTATATATATAAACTATATATTTATATATATAGTTTATATATATACGGATTTTTACGTGTACTCGCGAATAGACTCGCTATTAGCTCCCCCCCGCGGATATAAGGGGGGGTAGGTTCGCTCCCCCTTTGGGGGGAGTAGGAATTGGGTCGTATTTAGCCTCCCTCACGGGTTGACCCCCCCCGCAGGGGGGAGGGAGGCTAAATCCGTAGGTCCCCCTCGCGGGATATGGGCAGGAGAGCGAACCTACAAAAATCCGACGGAGGACGCCTCCCATATATATGGGACCCGTGAGGGGGACCTAGAAAAAAAAAACCGACCCAACCCGTGAGGGAAGCGATCTCGCCTAAGAGAGGCTACCCACGAGTTTTTCCCCGAAACGACGTTTAGGACAAAAATCCGACGCTAGCGTCTTAATGGGGTAACGCTTCCTAATTGTCCAGGACAATTAGGCCCGAATAGCTAGCGCTCCGTAATAAATGACCTTCGCACAGACAACGAATAATTCGCCGAAGACAAGCGCTTCACCAAGCCCCTCTGTCTCTTAGTGGAGGGGTACCCCAGAATATACGCTAAAAAAGCCTATAGTTTCAAATGTGAATAGAACATATCGCGGAAATATCACTCACTTTAGATAGTGATATTTCCGTGAACATAGGTCTTCGGACATATTTATTTACGACTAAAAATTTGAATACAGTACTATTTCTATTAATATATTCGTTTTTCATTTCGAAGAAAATCCTATATTTATAGGATTTTCTTCGAGATCTCTAGGTCCGCTCTCCTGCCCCAGAGGTCGCTTATTACGGAGCGCTTGTCGAAGGGATTTTCGCGTCAGGCGCGAAAATCCCTTCGAGCAACTCGCAGATCTTCGAACCCCCTTTATCAAAAGGGGGTTCGAAGTCTGCGACTTGCGCTCTGCGAAGCGCTCAGTCGGAATTCGCGATCGCGATCGCGCATTCCTAGCGCATAATTTGCGTACGCAAACCCGTGAGGGATGCGACCTACGTCGGATTTTTGTAGGTCCGCTCTAAGAGCGGACCTACAAAAATCCTAGTGTCGGATTTTTGCGTCCGCAAAAATCCGAGCGCTTATTACGCTTTAGTGCGAAGCTTCAGCGTAGGTCGCATAATTTGCCCCGTGAGGGACGCAAATTATGCGCTAGGAATTCGCGATCGTGATCGCGAATTCCGACTGAGCGCTTCGCAGAGCGCAAGCGCTCCGTAATAAGCGACCTTATTACGCTTTAGCGTCCCTCACGGGTAAGCGACCTGAAGTCGGATTTGTCCGCGGACAAATCCTAGCGCATCCCTCACGGGTCCGCTGAAGCGGACCCGTGAGGGATGCGACCTTCGCACTAAAGCGTCCCTCACGGGTAAGCGCTCGGATTTTTGCGTCCGTCCGAGCGAATCGCCCCGCTATTCGCGAGGCTAGGTTCGCTCGGAGAGTCGGAATTGGGTCGGATTTGGCCTACGGCCAAATCCGCCGGCGTCCCTCACGGGTTGGCGCCCCTCACGGGGCCAATTACGACGCCCCGTCCCGCCAGGGGCGGGGGACGCCACCCTCACGGGTCCGACTCTACGAGCGAACCTACCCCCCCGAAGGGGGGGAGCGACGATCCCCTAAGGGGATCGTTCGCTCGTACGCGTTTTTCGTCGAAAAACGCGGACATATTAGATTTTTTTATCGATCCCGTCCCCCCGCTTATATAAGGGGGGACGGGATCGACGATGTTTTACTATATATATGTAAAATATCTTCAATAATTTAATCCATTTCATATATATAGTTCTATTTCTACATGAAGTGCTTAAGATTAATCGCTTTTTTATTTTAATTATTTGTTTACTCGTAGAAGGATTTTTAGTACCTTAAGGGATTCACACAAGCCCAACACTATTACATATTCTATAAATTCATTTTTTAGATCCCATTAATATCTGTATTCTGCTAAACTAAACTCTATTAGTTTTCATTATAATAGAAATTATGTTATAATTATATCTATAATCGAGTAAACTATTAATAAACGCAAATAGCTTTTTATCGAATAAAATTCTATAGAATTTTATTCGAGTTTTGGTAAGAATTCAGTAATTCTTAGCCGAAGAAACATACCGATGTTTTTTCCTCTTTGGGTTAGACAATCCGAGTCTAATTAATTAAAACTAAGTTTTATCCACCCTGCGGGTAGAATAACACGCAGTTGAAATACGCCGCCCGCGGATATAAGGGCGAAAATGACCCGCTAGTGTTGATTCCATATAAAAAGCAACGGGTTGCTAACTCAATGGTAGAGTACTCGGCTTTTAACCGATAAGCTCTGGGTTCGAGTCCCAGGTAACCCAATAATAAGTCAGCTATCATATATTTTTATATGATATTAAGGTAATGTTTATGTGATAACATAAAACCATTGAACATCAACCCTCTTCAAATGTAGTAGAAGGTACAATGCTAAGTAACGCTAAGAAAATTTTTAGCTTTATTGACATAATTGTGCACAGTTTGTATTTTTCTTTTTTGTTAAAGGATTAATTAAAAAGTCCTTAATTAATGAATTCTAATTAAAGGTATTCAAGTTCAATTGCTGCGCTTCACACACCCATATTTTAGGTCTCCATCGACGCTTTTCAGTTTTTTATAATAGATAAGACGAATTGAAGGGAAGGCGAGATTCAATATGTAGACATTACAGCCTCTAATTTTGAGTACTCGCTAATTATAGTATTTGTACTGGAGCGGTAGCGCTTGTTAATGGCCCCCCTCACGGGTAGATGCCCCCCTCACGGGGAGGGGGCCATGTGCTAAGCGTCAGCGTAGGTCGCCTCCCCTCCCTTCGGGGAGGGAGGCGTACGCATCAGACCCCCCCCGTAGGGGGGAGGGAGGCGTACGCATCATACCCCCCCCGTAGGGGGGAGGGAGGCGTACGTACCTTACCCGTGAGGGAGGCCTGGCCCGTGAGGGGGCCCCCCTCACGGTTATTTACCCGTTAGGGGGCCCCCTCACGGGCCAGGCCTCCCTCACGGGTACGACGCTTAAGCCAATTAGGGGGCCTTTATTGGGCGGGATTTGTCCAGAACAATCACGATGCAGTAGGCATAATCCTCAGGACGGCCCTATATTTTTAGGGCCGTCCTGGACAATTAAGTGTCATTGCTGTTCGCGAGTACGCCTTTGTGGGGTATGCCCACCCGTGAGGGATACTACCACTGACCTCTGGACCTACTTAGATTTTTATTCAAAAAATCTGGCCCGGGCTTCCAAATAATTGTATAGGTTGGTCAGGATCGTATCAAAGCATCCAAATAGTTGAGCCTTTCATATCATTAATCGATGCGTTCTGGTTACCAACGTGATATGCTGGTACTATGAGTTAGAACCAGTAAGCATATGTTTAATTAAAAGTCGAAGTTTTAAATATCGAAACGTCCGGGCGGACGATTCTATAACCCCCCCGAAGGGGGGAAAATCTTTATCGAATAAATTTCTATTGACGATGTTTTATAGGTCCCCCTCACGGGTCTCCTGCCCCCCTCACGGGCCCCCGTAGGGGGGTCCCCGTGAGGGGGTCGCTTACCCCCCCTTCGGGGAGGGACGCGCCGCCCCAGCGTCCCCCGCCCCTGGCGGGACGGGTAAGCGCTCGGATTTTTGTAGGTTCGCGAGGAGAGTCGGAATTGGGTCGGATTTAGCCTCCCTCACGGGTTAACCCGTGAGGGAGGCGCCCTCACGGGTTAACCCGTGAGGGAGGCGCCCTCACGGGTCCGTAGGTCCCCCTCACGGGTCTCCTGCCCCCCTCACGGGCCCCCGTAGGGGGGTCCCCGTGAGGGACGCGCCGCCCCAGCGTCCCTCACGGGTAAGCGACCCCCTCACGGGGCGGGACCCGTGAGGGGGGCAGGAGACCCGTGAGGGGAACCTACAAAAATCCGACGGAGGACGCGTCTCCCGCCAGAGGCGGGGGACGCGCTCGGAATTGGGTCCGCCGGCGTCCCTCACGGGTTGGCGGACGCCAACCCGTGAGGGAGACCGTCCGCCGGTACCGGCGGGTCCCGTGAGGGACGCCACCCTCACGGGTCCGACTCCCCCCAAAGGGGGAGCGAACCTACCCCCCCGAAGGGGGGGAGCGCCGCCCCCCTCACGGGCCCCCCTCAAGGGCCCCCCTCACGGGGAGGGGGGCCCCTAAGGGGATCGTCGCGAGTACACGAAAACATCGTCGATCCCTCCCCCCCGCGGATATAAGGGGGGGGGGAATTCCTATAGAAAGGAATTTTGTTAAGGTATAGAAATTTATTCGAGAAACTCGTAGATTTTCCCCCCGCGGATATTCTGATATAAGGGGGGGAAAACTTCGACTTTAGGTCCCCCTCACGGGTCGCAGAGGGAGGCGACCTCCGCGGACGCTTCGCAATATTCGCGAGTACGAGTTTTATCAAATAAAATTCCATATAATTTTATTAGATAAAAAAAATAAATATTGGTGTTTTTAAAAAGGCTGCTCTTGTTTTTTATTTATTATCTGGTATAATAGAAATACCAGGTTTTAACGAAAAAGCTTGAATTAAAAATTATAAAAAAGTTTTTATATGTCCGCGTTTTTTTAAACTAAAAAACGCGGATATATAGGTTCCTATGTACGCGTGTTTTCTTAATACGCGGAGATCTAGAAAAAAAGTGCATTGCCCACTTCCCCTAAGGGAAGGCGCCACAGGCGGCGAGGCTAAAGAACGACACTCACGAGTCCGGAGGTTTTTGCTTCGCTTTTTGCTTCGCAATTTGTGCTGTGCAAAAAGCGTCCGTCAAATTCTTTTCATTTGCGCTAGTCGCTTAATAAATTGGGCCAGATAACTTCGAATAGCGAAGTTTATGCGTTCGTCTCTATTCGCTCGTCTATATTCGTGCGGAGAACGGAGTTATAAAAACTCGAGAAGAAATTTCTTCTCGAGTTTTTGTCCTCCCCCGCCGATATAAGGCGGAGCACAAAAAGTCGAAGTTTTAAATATCTTCGATATTTAAAATCTTTAGGTACGCTCCCTTATATAAGGGAGCGTACCTACGTATTACGCCTCCCTGACGGGTTGACCCCCCCCCCTACGGGGGGAGGCCCGTGAGGGCGGCAAAATAAGACCCAATTCCGACTCCCCCCAAAGAAGGAGCGAACCTTCCCCCCCCTTATATCCGCGGGGGGGAGCTAATAGACTAACTATTAGCGAGTACGATAAAATCCGACCCGTGAGGGAAGCGTTCCCGTGAGGGAGGCCTTTGCACTCGAATAAATCTCTATTCGATCTTCTCTATTTCTATAGGATACTCCTTTTTTCGGAGAAAATCAAAAATTAAAAATAAATTATAAACTATGACAGCAATTTTAGAACGTCGTGAAAATACTAGCTTATGGGCACGTTTTTGTGAGTGGATCACTTCAACAGAAAACCGTTTATACATCGGTTGGTTTGGTATCATCATGATCCCAACTCTTTTAACTGCAATTTCTGTGTACATTATCGCATTCATCGCAGCACCTCCAGTTGACATTACAAAGGTGTCCTAAATTCGTAAGAATTTAGTATTAACCGGGTGAAATGCTGAGACTTGAAAAAAATCAGCAGCCAAGCTGTTAACGAGGTACTTACTATACATAAAAAGTAAGTATGTTAGCAGAAGGTTCAGAGACTAGAAGGTGTGGAACTCACCAATAATCCTTCAATTAGCGCCCGGCCCCTAAATAGAGTTCTATTAAATGCATACAATAGAATATATGCAATAAAATATTATATGTTATATGTAGCATTAAGAAAATTAGGGCGAAGATATAGTCCAACGAGAGACTATTCTTAGTTGTTTTATTCTTTTAAGTTTTTTACAAATGTTTTGTTCAATAAACAAACAAAAAATCCAAATCTTTGGTAACGCGATTCAATCCACTTATTTTGCAATTGAAAAAGATCCCAAAGAACAAAAAAGTACTAACTTACCAACGCAAAAAGAAAAGACGGGTTCAAGTTACAGTATAACCAAAAACAAATATGAAAGTAAAACTTCGTCATGGTTTCAAGACATGAAACCTGAAACTGTAGCTTGGCTTGCTGGATTGCTACAAGGAGAAGCGCAGTTTCTCAAAAGATAGACGTGTACGCTCAGCAATAAAAAGTCCAGATTATATTCCTCCACCACCTATACCTTTTATTAAAATAGAAATGGTTGAGGAAGATCTAATGTTATATGTAGCAAGTCTTATGGGGGAAAATTGTAGAAAACAAGTTAGACAAACTACAACCAAAAAGTCTGTTTATAGAGTTTGCATGTACAAACGGGAAAAAGTTGAAGCTTTTCTTCAACTGATTTTACCCTACGTTTATGGTGAAATTAAACGTGGGTTAATTTTAGATCTTTTAGCCGATTGCGAAGCTTATAACAAGTGGGTTTTAGAAGGTGGCAAAAGAAAAGCTGCTGAACACGCGGTGCGTTTTTGTTCTAACCAAAAAAAATAAACCCTATACTCTTAATAAAAATTTGAATAAGTTAAGAGTTTTGTTTATGAGATTTGTTTTCTATTTAAACTTTAACAAGGATAAAACAACTAAAAATGAATCAGAATAGTGTCTGACCTGTAGCACAGAAGTCTGATCATTTTATGTTTGGCTTTTATGTATGGTCGGGCTTTTCGAACCTTATTAATAAATAAGGTTTCAATTAACTCTCGAGCGATGGTATCCGTGAGCCAGTTTCAGGTTCATTATTATACGGTAACAACATCATCACTGGTGCAGTTGTTCCAACTTCAAACGCAATTGGTTTACATTGAGAAGTGCCTCGTACCCATATAAAATATATATGACAAAAACGAGCGAATCGGGTGAAATGCAAGAAAGCGTTCGGATTCGTCCAACAAACATACTTTTTAGAAGAAATTTATAAGGAGGAAAACTCAAATTAATGACTACTAAAATAATTTCAGAGGCAGAATTAGAGGTAATCTTTGATAACCTATCTAAGTTAGCAGAACTATCAAATACAAACGCATATGATTATTATATTCAAACGCTAAAAACACAACGTTTATCAGAACAACCTGATCCTTATAAACAGTCATACTATGAACGCCATCATATTATTCCTCGCTTTGAAAAGGAGAAGTCCACAGATGCTCCTGAAAATCTCGTTAAAGTGACGGCCAAAGAGCACGTAATAGCTCATTGGTTAAGATATAAAGTATTTAATAAACCGCAAGACCTATGCGCTTATCTTTTTCGAGTTAGTGATACTATTAATTCAATAAAAAAACGAAATGAACTTGTATCACAAGCAAGAGAAAGAGATCGCATTGAAAAACGTTCCTTTTTTGATTCTGTCTTCCAGACGGAAATGGGGAAACGTGGTGGTAAAAAAGGTGGCTCTGCAGGTTCAAATGCTCAATTTTTGGCTCGACAAAGGGTGGGTCTACAGTATGGGCGCAAAACTGGGATTAAAAATCAAAATGAAACGTTGAAAGAATTTGTTGCTAACTGGTCTATTTGGGCTTTTAGTGAAAACGCTTTTAGTACAAGTAGAGTAAATGATAGGGGTAAAGAGTTACATGTTTTAATAAGTCGAAAAAAAAGTTTTATAGAAGTTTTTGATGCCTTAAAAACGTTCGTTCCCTTTAGTCTTGAAGGGAAAAATCCAGCAACGATGCATAAATTGGTATACAACGAACGTAAAAACATGTTTGGTTGGCGAATTGAAAGAACGCTAACTTGCAGTGAAGCTGTGGAGGGCATTCAAGATTTTTATAAAAACACTTCAGAAATTTTAGACTTTGAAGAAGATTTATTAATAAATGAAGATCTTGAATAGGTTCCACAGTACACTCAGAGACTAGAGCTTGAGTCCCAACAATAATAGCTCAAATAGTGCCCGAAATATCTCAATATTTCAACCTTATGCTACCCCTAAGGCCTAGGACTTTGTCCTTCGCGTTAGTGTTTTCTACGTATTCCTTCCCCTCATGGGAAGGAATACTAGGCGGGTACGCAAGCAAGACCGCCGTCACCTAAGGTGATAATATTGAGATATTATGACATAGTCCACTCCCTAAGGTTAAATTTAGGGATTTTAGTGTTCTACCCAATCTGGGAAGCTGCTTCTTTAGACGAGTGGTTATACAACGGTGGTCCTTACCAATTAGTTGTATGTCATTTCTTCTTAGGTGTATGTTGTTACATGGGTCAACCTTCACCGGCCCTTTAAGGGGGTAACCTCTTAAGACAAATACCGGTTAAAAACGTTTAAAAAAAGATAAGTAAATAAAAAGGAGCAAAATGGCATAGACGCATTCGTAAGAATACGTCAAAGTTTTAATTGACTTCAAAATTAATAAAAAAAAGTTAAGTATACAATCAAAACAAGTTTTTATTCGATCTATTCTAATCAAGTAATAAATATGAATCAATTAGATTTTATTGCAAATTTGCAAAGGAATTGAATTGCCATCATAACTAAAACATTAGTTCTATTTGAAAAAAATCCTGAAATCTTAACACAGCAGACCAGTCGTTTTTCGGGCAATTCGAAGAAATTGGGGTTCTACATGGTTTACAACAAGAAAACAAAAAAGTTTTACTTAGGCAGTTCAATAGATTTTGGTTTACGTGTAAGTTACTATAATCGGGACTTTAAAAATTATTTCAGCAACAGCAGATCGAGTCTGTACTCTTCATTCATTGAAGATATTAAGACTAATGACTGTTCTTATAGCGATTTCTTTTTCATTCCATTAATAAGTTTTGAGGTAAATTCTATCAAATTCGAAGAAATGGAAAGTCTTAAAAATTCAGTATCAACTTCAAGCAATTCTACTACTAGATTTTTAGAAACTATACCGTAACAAAATTCCTTTAGAAAGGAATTTTTCCCCCCCTTCGGGGGGGAGGGATCGACGATGTTTTCGTGTACTCGCGACTAGCCTCGCTAGTCGCTCCCCCCCTTCGGGGGGGTAGGTTCGCGAGTAGAGCTCCGCTCGGCGAGCGGACCTATAAAACATCGTCAATAGAATTCAACGCCATAAATCATTTTATGGTTGACAAAATACGTAGTACTCAAATTTACAATAGAGGTGCTACAGGTCAATTTGTTGCTGGTAATACGTTTAGACCGCCAACAAGCGGTACAAGACCAAAGCCTGTACTCGCGACTAGCCTCGCTAGGCGCTCCCCCCCTTCGGGGGGGTAGGTTCGCGAGTAGAGTCGGACCCGTGAGGGTGGCGTACGCCAATTCCGAGCGCATAAATTGCCCCGTGAGGGACGCAATTTATGCGACCTCCGTCGGATTTTTGTAGGTTCGCTCAGCGAGCGAAGGTCGCAGAAATTGCGTACGCAATTTCTGCGCTCGGAATTGGCGTGCGCCAATTCCGACTCTCCGAGCGAACCTAGCCTCGCGAATAGCGGGGCGATTCGCTCGGACGGACGCAAAAATCCTAGCGCTTATTACGCTTTAAGCGTAATAAGCGACCTCGACCCCCCTACGGGGGGAGAGCGGACCTATAAATTTTGTTGGTACAGGATTTGCATTCGAGTCCGTTTTGCTAGCTGCCGAGTTTCTTGGTGTAGATCGTAGAACAATTCGAAACAAAATTGGGCGAAATTTTGAATTTATGGACCCTGCTGAATTTGATTCATGGCCAACAGCAAAAAAAATTATACCAACTAATGCGGATCGTTTTGACAAATCCTTGTTACGTAAAATGTACAAACAGTAAGTGCATTATAAAGTATCCTATATTGAGATAATGTTTAATAATATCCTCAATATAGGATACTTTTTCATTCTAAAACGTTTTTAACCGGTTAATACCGACTAATAACGGTGAACCCTTCATACATATAGAAATGCTATATGTATATGGGAATACCGTGGGAAGTACAAACTTAGAAAAACTTAAAAAAGGTTTTTTAAGTTTGTACCTCGTAACGACTGACTCGAAAGAGGAGACCAGTTACGCTTTCAAATAAAATAAATAATATAAAAAATAGGCAAAGCTAACTGGTAATACGTCGGGCACTCGCTATACTAAAGCTTACTATGTCGAAGAAAATATTCGATTTTCTTCGAGATCTCCGCGTTTTTATCCGTCGGATTTTTGTAGGTTCCCCTCACGGGTCTCCTGCCCCCCTCACGGGCCCCCGTAGGGGGGAGAGCGGAGAAAAACGCGGATATGATATCTTTTGATGTCTAAGGTAAGCTGCGAGTGTAAATTATAGTCTAAGCCCAATATAAATGTTGGGGTTAACTTGCGTGAGTGGGAATTATCTTTCCGTTTAGGTTAACGCTAGCCCTTTTTATAGTTTGAGGCACAAAAGAAGTGCTGCTACATACGAACTGAAAAAGAACTGGGTAAAATGCAAGAAAATTTAAAAAAAAAAATGTTTGCTTAATAATAATAATTATGCTGTGGCGTTTCCATAACCATATCAAATATCCTCTGTTTAACTCTTCAGACTCTTCATTATCGGCTGGTAATGACGACGGCGATTTTCTCCATCAAAAAACATTTGACGGAATCTTACCAGATTTAGCTGACCTACAACTAAAAAAACAAAAAGGCTTTAATATCTACTCTGACTTTATTTCAGAAGCTAGGTTACGAGCCCAAAAAGCGATTCAGAAAGATATAACTATTTATACTGAAGTGCATCATATTTTACCACGACATTCGGGTGGTGCTGATGACCAAGCAAATTTAGTTGTTTTATTATACAATGATCATATAAAAGCCCATTCTATTAGATGGGCCCAGTATGGTCCCATTGGAGACAAAATTGCTTTTTCAGTTATGGTAGGTCCGCTCGCAGAGGTCGCTTATTACGCTAAAGCGTAATAAGCGCTAGGATTTTTGCGTCCGTCCGAGCGAATCGCCCCGCTATTCGCGAGGCTAGGTTCGCTCGGAGAGCTTCGCTCGCTGAGCGAACCTACAAAAATCCGACGGAGCTCTACGAGCGAACCTACCCCCCCGAAGGGGGGGAGCGACTAGCGAGGCTAGTTCGCTCGTACAGGTGAAAATGTTGAAGCGCGCAAAATTAAAGTCGAAGTTTTCCCCCCCTTCGGGGGGAAAATCTTCGAGTTTCTCGAATAAATTTATATATAAATTTATTCGATAAAGCATCCATAGCGGGCACCATAGGTGGCCCTCTAGCTCAACAACTGTTCAAACAAACAAATAAAGGCTGGTTTAACTCGGAAATACAAAGTCGAAGTTTTCAATATCCCTACAGGATATTGAAAACTTCGAGTTTCTCGAATAAATTTATATCGAAATTTATTCGATAAAGAAATTTAGGTATTAAAGGGGCCGCTACTAATCGATTGAATGAAACAGGTGGTTTTGATTGGGCTAATTTAAATAAAGCTAATGAAGCCCTAAATAAAAAATTAGAGGATCCAGAAGAAAAACGTATTTTTGAAGAAATTCAAAGAGAAAATTTAAGGAGAGGATTAACTACACAAAAGAATGAACAAGTAAATATTGGAAATAGTATTTCACAACGTTTTAAGAGCATCAGTTATCATGGTGTTATGATAAACAATAAACGATATTATATTGACAATGAACAACGTACTTATCTTTGTGAAACCACTCTTGATTATTATTAGGTCCGCTCTCCCCCCGTAGGGGGGTCGAGGTCGCTTATTACGCTTAAAGCGTAATAAGCGCTAGGATTTTTGCGTCCGTCCGAGCGAATCGCCCCGCTATTCGCGAGGCTAGGTTCGCTCGGAGAGTCGGAATTGGCGTACGCCAATTCCGAGCGCATAAATTGCGTACGCAATTTATGCGACCTTCGCTCGCTGAGCGAACCTACAAAAATACGACGGAGCTCTACTCGCGAACCTACCCCCCCGAAGGGGGGGAGCGCCTAGCGAGGCTAGTCGCGAGTACTAGAAAAATCGCCTCTTAAAGAAAGCCGAAAAAAGAAAAGTAAGAAGTTATAGATGGGGAGAATAATTTATTTATTATTCTTTAAATTTTTTTTTAAACACCTTGCAGCGAAGCACGTTGAATAATTTTATCAGTACTTTGAAACGACTGAGACATCGAATAAACCTGAAGGCAATAGGGAAAAGCCAATAGGTAAAAGCCCGTTCCATCACAGTTCTTCGATATGTAGACGTGAACGTTCAACGACTAGAAAGTGAGGACATTTTGCCAATAATCTTTCCACGAGTTCCCAGCAATTAGAAAAGTACTTAAATTCTAGTTGATGACATAGTCTGAACTTTAGTGAAAACTAAAGAAAGTTTTGATTTAAATATCAAAACTATAACATTTTTGATGCGTCCATGGATCGCTGTTGCTTACTCTGCTCCAGTAGCAGCTGCAACTGCAGTATTCATCATTTACCCAATTGGTCAAGGTTCATTCAGCGATGGTATGCCTTTAGGTGAAATTTGCCTCTTTACTAGTCCGCATAAATTAAGAAATCCATGCAATTTCTTATTCTCGCTTTTGTTTTGTTCTTTTGTCTTAGTAAAATGAATTTATTTAATTATCTTAAATAAGGATAATAACACATGTACTTACGAAACAACTGTGAAAAGACCTGAGTTGTTTACTAAAAACAAAGTTCGGGGAAAAAGAAAAAAGAAAAAAGGAATTTATGATGGTGGGCTATATCGAAAAACTTACCTAAAAGGAAAACCTCCATTTGGTTTGAAATCAAGTATTTTTGAAAATACATTAAAAAAAAACTCAACCCGTTCAAAAGTTGTGTGCTTTTGCTATCCAAATAGGGATGCTGAATTTGCACAACACGGATACCAAATGGAAAATTCCTTACTAACTAGTGAAAAAGAAATACCTGGAGTAAAAATTTTACTACCAGACGTAAATGCTCAAATTATAGAAAATACTCCAGGTATTTATGGAATTTGTTGCAAAGTAACAAAAAAATGCTTTGTAGGAGAATCGCAAAATAGAAAACACAGAATTTTAACTAGATTATCGGACTTAACTCAAAATAGAGTTACAAATTCCAAATTTTTTAAAGAGTTTCAAGAATACGGAATTCAGAATTTTGAATTAATTCTATTTCAAAGTGGTCAGATTTGTGAAAACTTTATGTATAGAAAATACATTGAGTACAAACTTCAATCAGAATTATCCGCTGTATCATTATCGTATAATAAAGGCATTACTGAAACATTGCAAAGACCTGGTCAAGGGTTTTATCCTAGCCAACCGGGTATTTATTGTATTCGTTGTAAAAGAAATAATGCTTGCTATTTTGGTCAAACCGGTCAACGTCGTGGTATTGCTGGAAGGATTACTAAACATAAGTCGAATTTAAGATACTATCAGTCAACTAATACAGTTATGCAAGTGGATTGGTTTCGTTATGGCGAGGAATCTTTCGAGTTTTTAGCAGTTGATTATGGTACAGAATGGGTAGATGAAAACAAACGTAAAAGACGTGAAACTGAATTAATTCAAAACCATATCTCTGAAGGAGGTATTGTTTATAACACGTTTGATAATGACTCAGGTAGACAAGGAAACTTTCCTGTGCTTTTCACTTCTTTTAGTGAATCCACTGAAATCGAAAGGTTGCGTAATGAAATGCACAGCCATCCACGTTTTCCAAATCAATTTGATAAAGCGATTATTGCTAATGGTAATACCTATCTTAGTATTACTGAAGCAGCGAGAAACTTATGTATTCATCGTACTGCCGTTGTATACAAACTACGAAGCGGTACCTATCGAGAAGCTACTCTTGAAGAGATTCAATTAGAAAAAGCACGAAGACTAAGTCCTACTTTAAATGAAAACCCTAACCCTTATTGTAATATACCAGTCTACAATCCTGTTAAAAAACGAAGTCCGGGCACACCAATGCGTGTTTCTATTGAGGGTACCGTATATGAATCTATAGCCGATGCTGCGCGTAGTCGAAATGTTTCTTCTACTGCGATTAGACGATCTATACAGCGTGGACGTCCTAATTATTATTTAGTTGATTCTGAAAAGAATCGAATTGATAATTGTGGGTAACTTAATTTTTGAAAAATTCAATTTCTGTGTTTTCTTTTGGAACGAATTCTTAAGCTAGTAATTCTTTCTTTTTCAACTAAATGTCTAACGGCCATCCCGAAGGGGAGTAGGTGCAAGCGCATCGAAACGGTAAGTATCTTAAAAAAACTTTTAAGATAAAGATATGGTCTGATCTCTTTAGTAATAAAGAGCAGGAAAAAAAAAATTCTTTCCGGGAATAGCGTAGCGAACTATTCTGAACATAAATGATTTCAGGTACTTTCAACTTCATGAACGTTCGTGACAATGTTGTATAAACATTGCAAACTGGGTGAAATAATGAAAACTGTATTTTTATAAAAAAGGTAATCATTAGCCAAGCTTTTTATGATTTTTAAAATGATCCTATTGACTAGTCTACTCGAAAGTATTAGACTTTCTAACGAAAGAATTAGGATTTCGGTTTTCTTAGAAAGAAACCGACATAGATACCTTTAAATAAGGTATATTCAAAGAATAGAAGATTTATTTATCTTCTATAGAGTAAAGAAGGTTCAGAGACTAGAAGGTGAGGTTCTTTACCAATAAACCTTCCACGAGTGCCCAGGATTCTTTCATAAAAAAGCAGAGCGCGAGAGCGACGGACGAAGTCTTAAGAAACCCGCAAGGCGTTAGAAAACTCTCAGAGTTTTCGTCTCCTAGGAAGCTCTAGATAGCCGCTCCTAAAAAAACAAGTGATATAATATGAAAGAATTATGATATAGTCCGACACTTTTCCGAAAAGGAAAAGAGTATAGAATAAAGAGTCTATACATAACAGATGGATCGTATTCCAAGCTGAGCATAGCTAGGTGTTGTGCTCATTAAATCGGGTAAAGTGTCTGGAAAGCTAAGGTTGTAAAAATAAAATCTTTAGATTAAAGAGGTACGGAAAAGATACAAAATATTTAAGAAAATAAAAAAAAAAATTGATAAATTATAAAATATGGTTTACACACAACAAAAAGCAGTTCAAATTGAAAAAAACAAAAGTCGAAGTTTTCAATATCCCTACAGGATATTGAAAACTTCGAGTTTCTCGAATAAATTTCTATCGAAATTTATTCGATAAAGAAACAATGCAAAGAATTGAAGATAGAGAACATCTCTATATTGAAGGAACGTACCAAGATAAGTTTTCTCGTTTAGTTGTTTTTTGCTCTAAACATGGTACAGAAAATGTTACTACTTTCACTAACTACAAACGTTCTCGCACAGGATGTTCTTGTTGTGGGCGTGAACAAGTTAGCTCTAAATGAATTAACCGTGTATTTTCACAAGAAACTATTAATCGCCAAAGTGAATCTGCTTATTCAAGACCAGAACGTGGAGGAAAGCCACGAAAATGGCGAGAAGAAGGTAAGTATCGCAGTTGGCGTAAAAAAGTATTGAAAAATGGTAATTATACATGTGCTATTTCGGGTGAAAAAAAAAACTTAGAATGTCATCATCTTTACGGTACAAACGAAAACGAGAGTCTTATTTATATTCCCGAAAATGGTATTATTCTTAAACATGAATTACATGTACAATTTCATAAACGTTATGGCTTTCGTTCTAACACTTTAGAACAGTTTGAATTGTTTGTAAAACATCTTGCCGAAGCCCAAAATACAACTATGCTAATCAGCAGCCAAGCCGTAGATAGGGTGTTAGAGGATTTAAGAGAAAGAAAAAACTTTCTGTTAATCCATTTAACAGGTCTACGGAAGGTTCAGAGACTAGGTGGTGAGGTGCCCTATCAATAAACCACCTTTTAGCTCCCGGGGAGTTGCCAAAAAAAAAAAAAATAATTTAGCGTTTATAAATAAGCCTATAAATTCTAAACGGCTACTCTGTGATATAGTCCGACACCCGAGGGAAACCTTGGGCGCTACCTTTCGAAAAGTTCAAAGGTCGCGGCGGGAAAATAGAAAAAGGAAAAAGTAATACTTTTTCCCGTAACAGTTGAACATCTTAATGCACCCATTCCATAGACTAAACTGTGGTCTAGTAGCTTAAAGTAAAACAAATAAATGAAAACAAATAAATGAAAACAAATATGAATACAAATTTAGATAAAAATCTAGTACGAGCGAACGATCCCCTTAGGGGATCGTCGCTCCCCCCCTTCGGGGGGGTAGGTTCGCTCGTAGAGTCGGACCCGTGAGGGTGGCGTACGCCAATTCCGAGCGCATAAATTGCGTACGCAATTTATGCGACCTCCGTCGGATTTTTGTAGGTTCGCTCAGCGAGCGAAGGTCGCATAAATTGCGTATGCAATTTATGCGCTCGGAATTGGCGTGCGCCAATTCCGACTCTCCGAGCGAATCTAGCCTCGCGAATAGCGGGGCTATTCGCTCGGACGGACGCAAAAATCCTAGTGTCGGATTTTTGCGTTCGCGAAAATCCGAGCGCTTATTACGCTTTAGCGTCCCTCACGGGTAAGCGACCTTATTACGCTTTAGCGTCCCTCACGGGTAAGCGACCCCCTCACGGGGACCCCCCTACAGGGGGAGAGCGGACCTACTTTTAGAGCTAGTAAACAATTAGAAATGGAAAATTTAGTTCGTAGTCGAAATCATAAATTAGTCAAAGGCACATATATAAATAATACTTCTCGTTTTGGCGTTTATTGTCCTATTCATGACAGAAGTCATAATACTTCTCTTTTTAATTATAAAAGATCAAAAAGAGGTCTTAGTTGTTGTTCAAAACCTATAATTATTCCTAGGCCTTGCGAAACAGCGAGCTCTGTTTCTTTATCTGAAACACAGCAAAAAAAACAGAACGAAAACACGGCAAAAGCGGCGCTTAATGGACATATAATTCAAGAAGGAGTTTATCAAAATAGATTTTCTCCATTAAAGGTTTTGTGTACAAAACATAATAAAATACATGAAACTAATTATTACAATTATAATCGTTCTTTAGCAGGTTTAGCTTGTTGTAAAAATGTAGCGCGAGAATCGCGAGGTGGACAGACAAGGGACTGGAGACGTTCTAGCCAAGCTAGGACTTGGAGGACCAAAGTGCTACAAGCTTGGGATAATAAATGTGCAATTACAGGGAAAGGTTTTTCAGAAACTTCTTTAGTGTGCCACCATTTTTTTAATGCTTCAAGAGGTGATAATTTTGCTTATTCGATAATAAATAGTATCGTTTTATCTGAAGATATACATGAAAAATTTCATATATCATATGGATATACTAGTAATACTATAGAACAATTTTTAGATTATCTTTTAGCATTAAAAAACTCTCCGCCGCCCGTGAAGGCGGCGGAGAGTTTATATGATTTAGACAGAATCGATTCGCTTTTATCTATTCTTAAAGATAAAAGAAACGATATACTATTAAGTTTAGATTTGTAATTTTCTATTACAATCAATTTTCATTACGTACAACTTTAACTTTCACTTTAAAGTGTAGTCCGCATATTGTAATGTGCACTACACTACTTTAAGCTTATGCTGCCAAAAGCCTAGAAAAAATCGGGTGAAATGCGGGAACTCTAACGTAAAAAAACTATGAGAACCCGCCGCGAAGTTCTTAATAGGGTTATTCTTTCATCTTTAGTTCATCTTTAGTTCATCTTTAGTTCATCTTTAGTTCATCTTTAGTTCATCTTTAGAAAGAATAATAGTTAAGAAAACGCTCAGAGACTAGAACTTGAGTCCTAACAATAATAGTTCAAATAGTGCCCGAAACCTTTTCCTATAAAGGTTATGATATAGTCCGCTCCAATTGGTAAACTTTTGGATTACGCGATGTTTGGTGTTGCTGGTGTATTCGGTGGTTCATTATTCTCAGCTATGCACGGTTCTTTAGTAACTTCATCTTTAATCCGTGAAACTACTGAAAACGAATCTGCTAACGCAGGGTACAAATTTGGTCAAGAAGAAGAAACTTACAACATCGTAGCTTAAAGAGTAGGTTACGTTAAATCGGGTGAACTGCGGGAAGCCTAAACCTAATGACGGATTAGTAAAAAAAAAGAATAAATATTATAAAAAAATTAATGGTACATAAAAAATTTAGTGACAAAGATTATACAAGTTGGTGTGAAGACTATCAAAAAGGTCTTTCATATCCGCGTTTTTCCTATATATAGGAAAAACGCGGAGATCTCGAAGAAAATCGAAGATTTTCTTCGACATGTCAAAAAATTTATTATAAGTATTCCTCAACGGCAAATGGTCCAAGTTTATCCCTAATTAAAAAAGTTATCCGCGAAAGAGGTCTTGCAAGAACTCATTCAGAAGCCCAAAAAGGCAGAATTGCTTGGAATAAAGGCAAAACCGGATTAAAAGTATGGAATTCAGGAATGGCGCAAACTCAAAGTTATCCTTACTCTTCTCCTAATAAAGGAAAAGAATCGCCTACCAAGGGTGTCGCTAGAACTGAGAAAGATAAAAATAAAATTTCGCATTCCATTCGATTCCAAAATAGAGGACGTTATGGATTTTATAGAGACCGCGCTGATGATGATGATATGCTATATTTAATTAAAATTACCTCGGATCAGGAACCAGAAGTTCAATACAAAATAGGGCGAACATTTAATACATTAAAACGTAGGTACAATTGGAATGTCAAAAATAAAGAAATTATTAAAACATGGCATTCTAACCATAAAATTATTTTTAAATTAGAAAATGTTGTTCTTAACGCCTTTAAAAAATATTATAAACGTGGTCCTATTGATTTTCCTGGTAATACAGAATTCTTTTCGGATGAACTTCCTTTAGAGGAATTTATCACTTTTGTCGAACAAAAGTTAGAACAACTTGTTCTAACTGATTAGGTATGGTAACCCGCAGCCAAGCCGTAGACGGGGTGTTAGAAAAGTTACTTATACGATAAGAATTTTTAACAAGTCTACGGAAGGTTCAGAGACTAGGAGGTGAGATGCCCTATCAATAAACCTCGCACGAGTGCCCGACACCTTGGAAAAAGTCGAATGTTTTCCCCCCCCTTATATACGCGGGGGGAAAACATTCGAGAAAAGATAAATGAGGAAAAATATCCAAGGTGAAGATATAGTCCGACATCCAAGGAAATCTTGGGCGCCCTAATTAAAAAAGGGGCGATTACATTCCTTTTTAAGAGAGTGGTAAAAAGATAGAGATAAAAACTATCTCGTTAAAAAGGAGGTGTAGTAACACTTGGCTCACGGTTACTTTGGTCGTTTAATCTTCCAATACGCATTAATATAATGGTGCTTCGTTTTTAAAACGTAAAGAATTTAGCTATATGCTGGAACATCAATATAGTTTTTACAACTCGTGTTGATAATCAGCAGGAAAGATCTATATGTATTTTTTATAGACATCCTCAACGACTACACGCTAAACATTTTATAATAAATGATAATATAGTCTGAACTTCTGATAAATCAGAAGCCTTCTTTTTTTAAAAGAAGTAGGTTAACAAATACAAATTGCAAGTTGAAAGTATTCAACAAATTCTAGATTAAAATATTTAAATTTCTCAATTCTAAGAGTCTTCAATAGAGATAATTCTGAACAAAATAGTATTAATAACTCTAATAAATTAGGTAAAGTTGTAATTGACGCTTATTTTGAATTGTTAAATTCAAAAAAAAATGAAACGTATTTAAAAATAAATATGCTTTTGTTATCTCCTTTAGTTTCTTTTTTTGACTGGCTTATTTCGAAAGAAATAGAAATAACATATAAAAAAGAAGAAAGAATTATAACTTCTGTTTTAACCGCTAATTTTATCAATTCTTTCAATGAAAGCTCTTTACAAAACTTATGGTTGTCGTTAACAAACGAAACTTTAAATAGAATTTATTCACTTTTTTGTAATGAATTCTTAAGAGAAAAAGAATTGCGAGGTGAATTTATTCGTCGGCAAAACACAAAAAAATTTATTCAAGTACACCATATTGAACCACGATTCGAAAATGGCTCAAACGATATCAGTAATCGTGTAACATTAGATATTTATTTTCATGGTATTGCACATCTATTGCGATTTGTTACTAGCAAAAACAATAATGATATTAATGGGGTTAATAATTCATTACGTACAGGAAGTGAAATTGATGAAGCTAATCAAAGTCGTTTAAATCGCCAACGCGAAGTTTTGGGTGATCAACCTGTGGGTAGACCTTTGCAACGAGGGCATACGCCATCTCAACAGCAAGTTTCTAACGCGCAAAGAGCTTCAGGATCGGTTGCAGGCCTCGCAAGTCAGCGTAAAAACAGTTTTAAACGAGTCAATCCTTTTACTCGTTTTGTAACTACTTTACATATGACTTGGTCTCACATCTCTAATTTTGAAACAGATATTATATTACCGCGTTCCTTTGAATTTTATACTGTATCTTATCTTGTTGAAAATTTAAACAAATCTCGACCCACAGGATTACCTCGAAACCAATTTCATGTTTTTTCGCAAGTATTACGTGGCGATAAAAAAAGGAGATCTGGTTGGTCGATAAAAGAATTAAGTCTTCCTAATTTTGGAGAATTAAAATTTGATATTGATATAGCTTCTAATCTTTTTCATTTTATACAAAATGAATATTTAAATAAAGAAGAATCTAATTCATTGCGTGAACGTTTTATCAGACAATTTAATCATCTTTATCCTACTGAATTTTTGGTTCATTTTTTTGAGTGCACAATTGCTTTTTTAAATGACTCCGAAAAATATTACCTTGAATTGGAATAAAATTTTTTAATCAAAAACAAAAACTCGAAAGTTTTTATAGGCCCTATATATATATAGGGCCGTCCCCCTTGCAGTTTTCTGATAAATTGTTTTCAAATTGTTAACCTTAACATAATTGCTTTCAACAACTCTCGTTCATTACACTTCTTCCTTGCAGTATGGCCAGTTGCTTGTATCTGGTTAACTTCATTAGGTATCTCAACTATGGCTTTCAACCTTAACGGTTTCGTCTAACGACAGAGACCCTAATGTTATATAGAACATTAGCCAACCGGGTGAATTGCGAGAAATCTAAGGCTAAAAAAAGAGAAAAAATAGATAAAAAAGAAAAAAGAAAACTTAAAAAATATGCTTATAAATACACAAAACATTAATAATTTCGAACAGCTGGTAGATTTATGAAAAAATGAGAACAATTCGTATTCCGTATTTATTCTCTCTAAATTAGATCGTGATCTCCAAAGTTTAACTAAAATTTCTCTTATAACTCAAAAACATCATATTATACCATGCCATCTAAATGGCCCTGATTCTTCGTGGAATCTAATAAGATTAACAATTGAAGAACATGCAACAGCTCATGAATTCCTTTATGAACATTATAATAAAGCAGCTGATCTTGGTGCTAGTCAAATGATACGTGGTCAATTTCATTTAGGCTGGGAAACGATTCATAGGATAGCTCTAGAAACAAGAAAAAAGAATAAAAGCGATTTCTTTAACCCTCAAGTACAAAGTGAACTAGCGCGACGTCCTAAAAAACAACGCGCATGTTATGCACGTAATCGTTTTGTCTTGGCTGCTTTAGAAAGAGGTTTTGATTTGTCTAATCCTACGTCAAACAGTTTAGTAAAAATAGGACCCTTTGAGTGCACTAGTATAGTGGATGTTGTAAACAAATGAATGGATGACACACAAATGGAAAGCTTTAGAGAAAGCTGGACTCTTTGTCAACATAAAGAAAAAGACTCTGCTGTAACTGCTTTAACACGAATTTTAACAGGTCATATTGATAAAAAAACTCAGAAAAGAGTATTTAGTTATAAAAATTGGCGTATTTTAGGAGTTAATATTACTATTGATTAAACAATTTTATTTCTTTTTAGCTATGACAACTCGCAGCCAAGCCATAAACGGGGTATTTAGACTAACTAACCTAAATATGTTTATGGAAGGCTCAGAGACTAGGTGGTGATGGACCTCACCAATAAGCCACCATTCAGCGCCCGGCAGCTCAAAATTTATTTATTGATAAATAAGACCTTTTATTGAGGTTTATAAAAAGTCGAATATTTTCCCCCTTATATCAGGATATACGCGGGGGAGAAAAAATTCGAGTTTTCTCGAACTCGCTAATTGACTCGGAGCGCCCCTCCTATATATAGGGGCGACCCCCCTTTTCTCGTACGAGCGCACGATCCCCTTATATATATAGGGGAACGTCGCTCCCCCCCTATATATATAAGGGGGGGTAGGTTCGCTCGTACGAGAAAAGTCGAATTTTTCCCCCCGCGGAGATAAGGGGGGGGAAAAATTCGACTTTTGCGAAAGGGGGTTCTGAAGTCTGCGACCCCGTGAGGGGCGCTCTGTACCCGTCCCGCCAGGGGCGGGGGAAGCGACCTTACCCGTCCCGCCAGGGGCGGGGGACGCTTTAGCGTCCCTCCCCGAAGGGGGGGTAAGCGACCTCCCATATCCCATATATATGGGACCCCCCCCTATATATATAAGGGGGGAGGGGGACCTAAATAAAATTATAGAGAATTTATCTTCGATAAAAGAGCTGATTATATAGTCCAATGCCTCTTCGAAAGGGAGGATAACATTGTCAACTTCAACCAATCAGTTGTAGATTCAAACGGTCGTGTATTAAACACTTGGGCTGACATCATCAACCGTGCTAACTTAGGTATGGAAGTTATGCACGAGCGTAATGCTCACAACTTCCCATTAGACTTAGCGTCTGTAGAAGCGCCTTCAGTTAACGGTTAATTTTATCCCTTTTATTGCTTAAATTAAATATAATTTTATGCAATAAAAATCCTAGATTTCCCCCCTACGAGGGGGAAATCTAGGATTTTTGGGATTTTCTTATACTTTACTGTATAGGTTAATAACCTTTCCCTTAAAGGGAAAGGTTATTTTTTTATCTCATTCTGTTCAAATCAGGATGAGATAAAACAAGAAACGCAAGCTGCAAAACGTCCGACCCCTACATGTAGGCATGTAGGGAGGACGAGTGACATGATAAGAAGCAGATGCCCCCGGGACCCGTGAGGGCGCCGGGTCGGAGCGGTTTTGTACCGAACTCTGTAGGATGTTGCTGTCTGGGTTTTGTCCCAGTTCCCCTAATTTAGAGCCTCGGGCTATATCTTAGGATACGCACCATAACGCCAGTAATGGTAGCTGACTTAATCCGATCCCCAAAAACAGTCAGAATCAGCTGTTTGAAACTTTGTTGCGTCTCCCCCGCCCCTTGCGGGACGGGTTATTTGTGCGAATAAGCCTTGAGGCTGAGTCTTCTATAAGACTGAGCGGAGCTGCATCCGTCGCCTTCGGACTTTGCACAACTTTTCCCTTATATTTTAATCTGTCCCAACAGCGCTCTACCTTCTGTTTTTGGATTTTATGCGTAGCAAATTGCCCACACCACTTCGTTTAAATTGGTCTCACGCATTTTGCTCTAATACTATTTGCCCCTGCTTTCGTTTCCACTGTGGTCAACTAGCTTATTGCTAAACGAAATATTTTTACATATCGAAGAAAATCCTATAAATATAGGATTTTCTTCGAGATCTCCGCGTTTTTCCTATATATAGGAAAAACGCGGACATAAATATTTTTCAATTTTAATTATGAGTTCTATTATTAACATTGGTGGTTATAACGTTTTTGCAAAGAAAGGGTCTTCTTCTTCAGCCTCACCTCCTCCCCCTAAAAAGGGAAAGGTCGGCAGCAGTAGTCCAGCACCCGATGCTGTACAGATCCCTCCAGAGGGAATTTCTCATGTCGAAGAAAATCCTATATTTATAGGATTTTCTTCGAGATCTCCGCGTTTTTCCTATATATAGGAAAAACGCGGACATGTAACCGGAGCTATTGGTGAAGCATCTTCTACTGCTGATACCAAAGAAGCTTTAGTCCCAGCTTCTGGCTCACCTCCTGCGGAAGGTCCTGCACCCTCTGAGGTGCAACCCTCTTCGTCTAGTGGTGAATCTCAAACTGGTGATACTGCTGCAAAACCTGAATAATCTCCTTCATCACCGGATGTCGGAGACCCAAACGGTGAAAATATACCGGAAATTTCACAATCGGTATATGAATCCGTTCCGCGTTCTAATATATAAATCTATAAATATATAAAGGGTCGTGTTGTTTTTCTTGGCGACATCAACATCCAGGCACTGAAATACGTGTCTTCCTTTGTTAACGCGCCAGGCTTATGCGTATTAATTATTAGTTTCCTAATTGTGTGGAGGGCGCAGTTGTCGTCAATTGCGTCCACACAATTAATGGATAAGAAGGACGTCCTTTTTTTTAGGACTTCCCTCTAACAAATTTATCGCGGGGCGTATGCTTACGCGTAATTCATACGTACGTGACTTCCTTCATGGGATCGCTATTTTTAGAATGGCTTTTTACTATGCTCCCACTTACGCCAAACTCCCACAAGAAGAACGTCGTAACTTCCTAGTAGACCTCCTTGATGAGGTAAATAACTATAGTGGTCCAAAGAAAATCCTATTACCTTATCAAATTCCTACGGATGATGATGCCATCATCTGTCTGCGCGGTTTTGCTGCCCAAATACGTGGTATTTGGCAGAGCGAATCCGTTTTCTCTCCAGGTAATGTTGTTAACGGTGCGTCCATTAACAACTTGGATTTCTCGACGTTCTGTGGCTTGGTTCATTCTCTTTGTTCATCAATTGGTGTAAACTTAATTGATGAAGTCCACGAATTAGCGTGGACAAAAGGAGAAACACAAGGTCAAGAACTCAGTTTTGTTGACCTTTGTGCGTCGGCAATTGTTGGCGAAATTATTCCTAGTACCGGGGATCCTCTTCTATACGCTGACGGTATCCGCGTTAGCAAACATGTCCGCGTTTTTCCTATATATAGGAAAAACGCGTACGAGCGAACGATCCCCTTAGGGGATCGTCGCTCCCCCCCTTCGGGGGGGTAGGTTCGCTCGTAGAGTCGGAATTGGCGTATGCGTCGTAATTGGCGTGCGCCAATTACGCCGGCGGATTTGGCCGTAGGCCAAATCCGACCCAATTCCGAGCGCGTAATTTGCGTACGCAAACCCGTGAGGGACGCGTCCTCCGTCGGATTTTTGTAGGTTCGCTCAGCGAGCGAAGCTCTCCGAGCGAATCTAGCCTCGCGAATAGCGGGGCTATTCGCTCGGACGGACGCAAAAATCCTAGCGCTTATTACGCTTTAGCGTCCCTCACGGGTAAGCGACCTCGACCCCCCTACGGGGGGAGAGCGGACCTAGAGATCTCGAAGAAAATCCTATAAATATAGGATTTTCTTCGACATGAATTAAACCAAGTACCTATGGAAAATCTTTTTGGTGAACAATTCATCCGACGTCTACCCGCTCCTAAAGCGGAACTCCCTCGTGATACCGGCGGCGACCCGTTCCTTGAAGCGGCTCATCGTCCTGGTAAAAACACAAAACGTCGTGGTAAACGACGTTCTTAGGAGGGTTCCAGTTTTATGAAGTCTGGTTACAAAAAGTGGCAGCTAAAACAGAAGTCCAAAAATCCAAAACTTAAATTCTCACGCAAGAAGAAGCGTGAGCCTAGGGAAAGATTCACTTACAATGGTAAGGGCGTGCAAGATCTTAGACGTGATGTTCTTGCCGCACAAACTGACGTTGCAACGGTGCAACGGTGCTACGGTGCTACGTAAGGGAAAATAGCGTTTAGCTAGCACTCTGATCAGACGATACGCTCGCTCTGAATCAGCTCGTGCCCCCGCAGTATATATGACAATCTCGAAAAAAGGTGCGAAATATCGTGGTCTGTCAGATAAAAAGAGACCTAGGACCGTCAAGGACTATGCTCAATTGGTCCAACAACTTTGGCAAATAGTCAAAGCCCCTAGACGTTACAAATATTCACCACTGAAGCGAACTCTGATTCCTAAAGCTAAAGGGGGCCTCCGCCCTATTTATGTTCCTACATATATTGATCGCGCTGTACAACATTTGTATCGTTTCTTTCTTGACGTCGTGTCGGATTTTTGTAGGTTCGCTCTCCTGCCCCCCTGACGGGTCCCGCCCCGTGAGGGGGTCGCTTACCCGTGAGGGACGCTAAAGCGTCCCTCACGGGTAAGCGACCTTATTACGCTTTAGCGTCCCTCACGGGTAAGCGACCCCCTCACGGGGACCCCCCTACGGGGGGAGGGCTGGAGACCCGTGAGGGGGACCTACAGAAATTTCTTCGCGACTTTTTGGACTAGAAAGGGGTTTGGCCCCCCTAAATTTGCGATTGAGTTCGACGTCAAGCAGTGTTTTGACAGAATTAGTCATCATTACATCCTTGACAACGTGGCTTCCGTTAAGTTCGGAGAGGAGACGGTCGATATCGTTCCCCACCACATCATGCAACAGTGGCTTACTTGCGGTTATGTCCTTGCCGACGACATCGCAGGAGGTTTCTACGACACAACAGGGGTGCCTCAGGGCGGTCCTATTTATCCGTGTATCTGCAATATGGTCATGAACGGGATTCAAGTACGAGCGAACGATCCCCTTAGGGGATCGTCGCTCCCCCCCTTCGGGGGGGTAGGTTCGCTCGTAGAGTCGGACCCGTGAGGGTGGCGTCCCCCGCCCCTGGCGGGACGGGGCGTCGTAATTGGCCCCCCCCCGTAGGGGGAGGGGCGCCAATTACGACGCATGCGCCAATTCCGTCTCTCCGAGCGAATATAGCCTCGCGAATAGCGGGGCTATTCGCTCGGACGGACGCAAAAATCCTAGTGTCGGATTTTTGCCCCGTTAGGGACGCAAAAATCCGAGCGCTTATTACGCTTTAGCGTAATAAGCGACCTTACCCGTGAGGGACGCTTTAGCGTCCCTCACGGGTAAGCGACCTCGACCCCCCTACGGGGGGAGATCGGACCTACGCATATCACTGGACGTATCGCCGCCTCGGTGGACAAGCCAAATCTTCGCAGCCTTAACGCTATAAAGCGTGACGCTCCGAAGGGTATTCCCTCCCTATGTATGTCTTCTCGTACAAACATGAACCTCTATTCTGTAGTACACCAAACGCCAATAATCGCGCGATTAGCTATATTATTCAATCCTATGGAACAGATATAGGTTCTTATGCCGACAGATCCCATTTAGGATTGTGCCTGACAGATCACGGTAGAAAAGAACTGCGCCGGTTGGAGATGCCAACCTTTGGGTCACAAAGTCACAACTATGGATTACTATAGGAAGGATAAATATGAGGGCTGGTCTTATCTAGCCCGATTTGCTGATGACTTCCTTCATCATTGTGTTGTGCAACACCGAAGCGGCCGTAGATTTAGCTTTCAAGGCGGCGGAGGAATTTCTTGCGCCTAGAGGAATGGAACTTAACAGAGAAAAGTCTATCATTCGTCGTATCCCTGCGGAACATTTCACTTTTGCCGGGTTTAGTTTTGCTTCAAAAATTAAACACGGCAAACCTAAAATCTATTCTTTTATCGAATAAAATTCTATTGACGATGTTTTATACGAAAACATCGTCGATCCCTCCCCCCCGAAGGGGGGGGGGGAAAATTCCTATATAGGAATTTTGTTACGGTATAGAATTTTATTCGAGTACGAGCGAACGATCCCCTTAGGGGATCGTCGCTCCCCCCCTTCGGGGGGGTCCCTTCGGGGGGGTAGGTTCGCTCGTAGAGTCGGAATTGGGTCGGATTTGGCCGTAGGCCAAATCCGCCGGCGTCCCTCACGGGTTGGCGCCCCTCACGGGGCCAATTACGACGCATACGCCAATTCCGAGCGCGTCCCCCGCCAGGGGCGGGGGACGCGTCCTCCGCCAGGGGCGGGGGACGCGTCCTCCGCCAGGGGCGGGGGACGCGTCCTCCGCCAGGGGCGGGGGACGCGTCCTCCGTCGGATTTTTTTAGGTTCGCTCTCCTGCCCATATCCCGCCCCGTGAGGGGGTCGCTTATTACGCTTTAGCGTAATAAGGTCGCTTATTACGGAGCGCTTGTCGAAGGGATTTACGCGTCAGGCGCGTAAATCCCTTCGAGCAACTCGCAGATCTTCGAACCCCCTTTCCCAAAAGGGGGTTCGAAGTCTGCGACTTGCGCTCTGCGAAGCGCTCAGTCGGAATTCGCGATCGCGATCGCGAATTCCTAGCGCATAATTTGCGTCCCTCACGGGGCAAATTATGCGACCTACGCTGAAGTCGGATTTGTCCGTGGACAAATCCTAGCGCAGATTACGCTTCAGCGTAATATGCGACCTTCGCACTAAAGCGTAATAAGCGCT
>Ga0307947_1000032_pt1 | contig 69966 bp, 79 predicted proteins | sample OrgLakmetagen232_FD_201840 | JGI IMG/M metagenome (GOLD analysis project Ga0307947, IMG submission 201840) | Saline water microbial communities from Organic Lake, Antarctica - #232 | ecosystem: Environmental > Aquatic > Non-marine Saline and Alkaline > Saline | place: Antarctica: Organic Lake...
CCTCTTCTGATCCTATGCTCCTTCCTGCTCTGCGCTGTCTCTCACAGCATGGACGCTATGAGCATGCCGTGTCATTTGCTGCAGGTATGCGTGCAGGGGGCTGGCGTGGGGAGAGAGAGCCATCAAATTGCAGCTGGCATTTCCCGCGCCACAAACACGCCTCCCTTAAAATGCCGATTATATTTATAGAAACGCGCTCATCACACTCATAAACGCGCTTGCAGTGCCCAAAAGCGCGCGTTTCTGACTCAAAAACGCGCGTTTCTGACTCAAAAGCGCGCGTTTATCAGCCGTTGTTAGCGTGCAGAGCGCGAGAGTTCAGAAACGCGTTTCTGAAGCTCAGAAACGTTTATAACGCGAGGCTTTTTGACAGTGATAAAGCTTGTTATTGTTCTGGCTCAAGAAAGTAAACACAAGATCGTGAGCTCCTGTTGGGGGAAATAGAGATGCATACTTCCTGCGGAGAGAAATCACGTGGGGATTGGCACAGTGGAATAGAATATGCTGCTCATCTTGGACATCATCAGTATCACACAGGTGGCTGTGTGCTTCATCCCACCAAAAGCATGAGCATGCAATGAATGAAGGCAAAGTGCAAGCTCCTGATCTCCATTGCATCTCTTCATTTTTGTTGTGGGGTTCAATAAAATAAAATAAAAACTACGCAGGCAGGTCGTTCCCATGCAAAAACCCCTGCAAACCCCCCCTCCCCGGGCAAATTGAGCCAATACCCCTGAACTGGGCGTATCTCCCCAACCACTCCACCGTTTTGGGAGCTGAAAGTTGTGTTGGATAGCTTGTTTTTTCTGCAAAGAAAATAGGCGGAAAAACTTAGTGGGTGGCTCGCAATTAAGTTTAAATGTCAGGGGTAAAATACAGACACCATTGCTCACACACTGCACCAAGCCGCACCCTTTAAATTCTATAGGGCTTGATAATTCAGACAACTCTTGTGTGAATGTGGGAATTTTATATGGAGCAGGAAATTGCTGCATGCTAGGGGTGGACCAAAATTCAAACAGGCCGCCGATTGGCCGCCCATTTAAATTTTAACGTAATTAGTATTTTAGACCGCAATTCTTGGCGCAAAAACCGGGCTGAAACTCGCAGCAGGTATGGAGCGACAGAATTGTCTGTCTGTTTCCCCTGTGCCCCTTGTTGAGTGCCTATTGGCCCTGTTTGGGGGGGATTTTGCACGGGGACGAACGGCAGTGAAAAACCACTCCCCACATTTATTAAAGAAAGGATCAACTTTAGTACCGGATACCGTAAAACTCCTCCACCAATGGAAAAATAAAATATCAATGGGGATAGGAAGGTTGCAGGCTTGACCTGAAATCGTCTCCTCATGAGTGATAGTAGTGCTGGAAAGGATATGTCTGTTATGGACAAGTTTGGCAGCATAATCGACAGAATAAAATGAAGCTTGGAAGCAAGTTTCTTAACTGTTTGAGAATCAAGACCCAGCTCCTTAAAAGACTCCAGCGTGTGATCATTGTTGTAGATGGTGCCACCCACTCCCAAAAGGATGGTGTGGAGAGTAACGGAGACTCCTTGAAGGGTGGAGCAGAGGCCTTTGTGCTGTTCCTGCGTGGCGCTCAGCTGGTTATGCGGTCTTGTGTCCTCACAGTACTAAATCTCAATCAAATGAAGTGAATGTCACGTTGCAGAATGCTGAGATCTTTGGGTCGATGCTGTCTGGGGAAGGTGGATCTAAGTGGCTCTGGCGGTGCTGTTGAGGTGCTCCCAGTCCCCCTTAGTTGCCCCCTGCCACTTCTAAGAACCCACCCTCCTTCGTTGCTAGTCTGTTGCTTTAGTTTTCGCAGAGATGGGAGCAACCAATACAGCATCCGGATGGCTGGAGGTAATTCTATTTTTGTTCAAGAAGCGGTGTGGAAAGAGCCACTTTGGCATACTAATCCTAGTTTCAGCTGTATTGGAATTTGAAGATTTTGCATAGCCAGCCGCTTGCTGCTACCTATATCCATGCAGACAAAGCAGGATCCTAGGGAGCCTGTATTGCTGATGGCTTTAAAGATCATGCCGCATGCTAAGTTGTGTCTCTCAGCCATCATATTTCTTATTTGCGTGTGTTGGGGGCATCCAGAAAGGATGTGCAGGGCACTGTCTAGTTGAGGGCGGAGGGGGCAAGTTAGGCTTATTGAGTGCTTAAACCATACCGGATGCTTTTGGTTGTACAGGGTTCCTGTTCTGTACTTCATAATGATGCACTTGGTTTTAACAGGGACATAGAATGCTGTTAGGTAAGCGTTGCTAGCGGCTCCATTGGCAGTGCCATTTTTGATAAGGGTCTGATAGTATCCATGGTAGTTTGCTATGGTATTGGCATCTCCTAGTTTGTGTGTGAGAGGGCACATGTGTGCTTGCAAGGCGTCATGGTAATTGGATAGGTACCAGAGCCTTGAGGTGGGTGACTGGGCTGTGTTTGGCTGATCATGTATGATTTGGTGTTCTTCATATTCTTTTGCAAGCCAGTAGATGTTGTAGAAGGGATTTCCCTCAGGGCCAGCTGTTTTGATGGAGGTATCCCCAACGTCAGAGTAGGTTGTGATTGATTTTCTAGCAAGAGCGTCAGCATATCCATTGCCTATAATACCTGCGTGAGATTTGACTTTGTGGAAATGAATGGGCGATGGTGACTGTTGGATTGCTTTGGCAATGGATTGGAGGACATATCCCTGGATTTGGTGGCGGCGGAGAGTTGGGTTTGAGAACTTCTTATTAATTTAGTGCATTGAAATTAGGCTATCTGTAGCTATATGGGAGTATCCGTACATAATTGCGGCTGCTACAGCTGCTAGCTCTCCACGTGAGATGGTATTGGTTATTATAACGCCCCTTGGGTTTACGTAATGGGATACTTTTAAGCAAGGGTGGTATACACGTGATCCTGTGTCTTGCCCTTCTTAATGTTTTAAACATTTTTTTTAAACCGCTATCTGATTCAGTGCAGTACAGTCTCGCCAATCTTGTAGTTTACGGATCAGGTTTGGGCTGGAGCTCTGTTAGGTCGCTTCGTTAGAGCACTGGGGTAAGGTACTTGTTTTATCTTGGAGGCCTTGTAAGGTTTGATAAAGGTGGTCGTTGGGTAATTTCCTTATTTTATTAAGGCCAGGAGTATCTTCAGTGCCAAGTGCAGAGGGGTAGAGATCGTTATGATGCAATTGATTTCCCACTTTGCCTTGGAATTTTCTTTGGCAAGATCAGTTGGCCAATTTTTGTTGCAAGCATTGAGGCAGTTTCTAACTTCAATATTCCATATAGCAATGATATGCACTTCCCAGGTGTGTTTGGGAAGGGGCGTCTATATATCGTTCCAAAAGGGTATTTCTGCATATTGGAGTTGGTCTGATGGTATGCAGCCCAAGAATTTGCACATGTGCGGGAATTTGCAGTAGAGCGATACGCAGAAACTTGTGCTCATCCTTTTATTCCATGAGGGAAGAAACATGAAGGTAGCCAATGCCTCTGTGCTAAGGGCAGCAGAGTAAATTGCATGCCTTGTTGCTGGATACATGGTGTTTTTATGGTAAATGGGATGGCAAATAGAGAAACAAGTGAACTTGGAGGAGAAGGCGTTGCAGTTTGCCCCGAAGGCCTTATCTCTTGGGTGTTCATTCCAGTATTGAGGGAGTGTGGGGTCATGGTCAAGGGGGCCCCCGGGGATGCCATTTTTTCTTTAGTGACTAGGGCCCATTTTTGTAGGATGGTGAAAATGTAGGAGGGAAGCATCTGTGAAAATGAGTTTTTGATCTTTTGGCTTGTATATTTGGTGGTTGCAATATCTTTGCATGTGACGAGGCCTACGAGTTCTGAGGGGTAAATTGGTTTTATTCGTGTAAGCCGCTGTATTTTGCCTTTTCAGAATAAAGCCCTTTGAAGAATGTTGAAGCGCTCAGGGGTGATCATGCCTTGGCATTGTTCGTCTATGTTGTAGATGCAAGCTATTGTGGCAGTGTACACTTCTGGGAGTATAGGGTCGTCTGAGGGAGATTCGGTGTCGTTTCCTTGGTGTTTCATAAGATCAACGCCAGTGATCCAAAACTCGCAGCGCCCAATGGCTACAATGTCTGCTTGAGGGTTGGTGGGATGGATGCTGAAATTGAGTTTGTTTTGAAGTTTGATGGCATAGGGCTGGTAGGAGTTTCTTTCTTGGTTGGCTGAGAACCCTTGTTTCTGAAGATCATTAAGGTGTGTGTGTGGTGCAGGTTGCGGTAGGTTTGGTGCCGTGATGTGCTCTTTGTACATTTGGATACTGCGCTTAAAACTTTCACAAGAATTTTGCAGTTCTTCTGGCATACCACGAGACTTTCACCAACTCTCTTTTGAGAGATTTAAAAATCCGTTCTTTCTATTCATTTTCATTTTGGTTAACGCAGGTTGGGCAGGCTCATGTGTCTTGGGTGTCAATAGCCTCTCGCTCATTGGCATTGTGGCAGTTGGTTTTTAGTAGGCACTGCCAATGGTAGATACGATTACAGATGTCATATATGTACACGTCTTTTAAGGGAGGGAGCAGATCCAGTGATTCAAGTCCTAGATGGTAGGAGCACACTTCATAGGATGCACATGCAATATCAGTGCGAGCAGCAGCTTGGGTGGTTTTGGGCACTAATTCAACTGCTTTGAATAGGGGTAGGGCCCTCTTTCTATAATCATAGGAGCGAAGTGCGTGTGGTGTTGCTTCTGCCTTTCTGGGGGGCCAGCATCTTTACCCCTTTTGTTGCAAATATAAAGCTTCCAATTGTCTATGTGGTGGACTTGTAACCCTTGTAACCCTTGTATGTGGTGGACGTCCAGATCGTCATGATTATGGCCTAAACCCTAAGCGTGTTTATGGCCTCAGTGGGTATCATAGAAAAGGCCTTGTCTTTCTTGTACGTCCAGAGTTCTTGTTGGATGTGGGTAGTGCGCAAGGGGGTCAGATTCAGGCTAGGTAGGCATTGGGTTACATCAAAGAGCTAACATCTTCTTTTTCTTTGGGGTCTGTGATGTGCATGTGGTTCTGCGTAGTCTGTATTCTCGAAGGTTGGGTTATTCTGGATGTGGTAGATTGAGTTTATGTTATCCATCTGCTGTGTGAAGGGGTTGGTACTATTGTCTTGCGGGATGGAGGAGGTAGTTGTCTGTGTAAGCATCTGTGTTACGGGTTGGTTGTGGCAAGCGGTATGTGAGCGTGTTGTGCGTTTATTGGGTTGGATATTAGTTGGTTAGTATTACGTGGAGGGGAATAAGTTTTGCACGAGGGGGAGGTAAAGCTTACTATCTGGCTGCGATTTCTCTTTTCAGTGGTATGTGGGGGAGCGGATTGTGTCTTCCGTGCATGTTTTGCTGGCTGGATTTGTGAGCGGCAAGCTGGGTAGTAGGTGCGAGTTCAGACAGGCATTCGATGGCTGTAGTTTTGGGCGGATTGGGGGATGGTATAGGGATCGAGCAAGCCTACAGAGTCATGCCTTCTTTTTGTTAGGTTGAAGCTTCTTTGTAAGTAACGTTGTGAGTAGGGATTGTGATGGAGGGGCAGCTGGTATCGTTGTGGTGGGATGGTGCTGTGCTTGAGAGGGCTCCGTGTGGGGTATGTTGTTGTATGCTGTGCGTTTCCTGCGTCTGGAGGGAATGTTTGTATTGATGAGGTGTTGGTACGTTTTGAGTAGCACATCTTTGGAGTTCTGATGGATATCCGGCTGCTATTGTAGCGGGAGAAGGGGACGTATGTGGTTCTGAGCAAGGTTCAGACACAGAAGTCTGGTTAAATTGCCTAGTATCTGCCGGTAGATCTGTGTGTGTGGGAAGTGGCCGTCTAATGAGGTTATTAGTAATAGGATGCATATAGTGTGTTGCTGAGCGTGGTTGTAGTGTTGCAGGTGTTGCGTGGGTGGGCTTGCTCTGTTGAAATTGAGTGCCTGCGGAATCAGGGGGTACGTCATCATGATGAGCCAATGAATTGATATGTGATATGTCTGTCCAGGAGGCCTGTGAAGGAGGGGTTTCTTATTTTACGGTGGACGAGCAGGGTGTTTTGACTTGTATTTCTGTCTTGAAGGAGTTGTGTTATGGAGGCAGTGCTTAGCTCTTCTATTTCTGGCATGTTGGCGATGGCTGCAAGCCTGTTAAGTGCTACAAGTGCTTTTGTTTGAAAACTCCGGAGTACTTGCTGTTCTTAAGGAAGACTCAATACCAAAGTAGCTCCTTTTTTTCAATCAATGCGGGGAGCAACATTACTGTCTGTATATGTTCTTTTCTTCAAAAACTACACACATAAATAAACTACCGTAGTTTAGTGACTAGTTCTATGATGCAACTACAAATCTAAGGACAAAGAAAAGAAATTGTAAAACATTATGCATCGCAAGCTACACTACCATGCAGCAATCTTGACAGGATAATTTTATGATCATGGGTAAAGTACAAGGTAATTTTCTTCTCGACCACTTTGCTATCTATGCGGCGACAGCTCCATTCTTAGCCTTGAAGGACTCCAGGTACTTCTTCCGGCTTGGGCTCTCATCTTGAGGTCGGTTATATGGGGTCCAAATTGGCTCACCAACAAACAGGCGCATTGCCTGCAGTTTTAGAGCAGCATGTAGAAAACTAGGTTCCACGGTTTTCAGACCAGCGGCGACAAACAGACACGAGGGGAAGAATGTAAGCAGCAGTACAGGACAGTTGAGCAGTTTGTACTATTTTTCTGCCTGAATACTTAAAAGATAAAGGATAATCTTGTAATGTTTCAGCCCCCTTGCAAATCAGCATTTAGGCAGCCGGACAAACACAGTGCTTGGCATAGTGCGACTGACTAAGGCGCACACAACCAAAGTCGACCTAGCCTCAACCAGTCAGCAGGCTAATTAGCCTGCCAGCTTCCCAATTACCTTTGCATAGTCGTTCTGGTCCAGCGTGAACCTATGGTAGATGCCTTCAGGAAGGATGATGAGGTCACCCTTGCAGCAGCGGATCCGAATCCAGCTGTCATCAAGGTCACGCACATCAAAGTAGCCTGCAGAATAGAATGGACAACTTATAGGAAACAAATAATACAGAGCGCACAGCGTGTTGCACGTTTAAGTATTAAGCAAGCAAGACCAGGGTTGTTCAGTTTGTTTCTTTGGGAGCAAGGTTCGATAAAGATTGTGAAAGTTTTAGGACCCTTGAATTGTTCGAGCATTTTGATGTGCAATTTCAAAAGTGGAGGATTTTGCTGGTTTCCGTAGTCATGCTCGCCCAAAACATGCATTATTTATATCGTAATAAATAATAATTAATCAGCACACAAACAATCAGAACGCTTGATGGCCATTTAAGGCTTTTTCCTGCAAGTGAGATGCAATTTGGACCCAAAAGTCAGCCCAGCCAAGCCCCACCCAAAAAGGGGGAATTAATGCCCCTTTCCTGATTTGCACATCTGAGGTCACCCAATGGTTTATATACATAGAAACCACAACCCTGTGTTACCTATCTACCTTCGCTTCGTGCGATATTTCCAACAATCTCAGCCGTGCATTTTCTTGCCTTCGCCTTTCTGGCCATAACTTTCTGGTCCAAAGAATGCGTCATAACAAGAACAGAAGGCCTTATGAGCTCAGGATATGTGACTGGCACTCTGTTCAGGAAGAGGAACACATTTTGCATTTCGCTGAACTGTACGCATGAACATCTTGTTAGCCTTCGCACACAGCACCGCCAACTGGTCTTCCCACCTCAATATGAAGATGGCCCAACTCGTTTGAAGACTTTTCCGGACCAACCAGATATATATGGTGTGGCCTCTTTTGTGGCTGAGTGCCTAGCCCTTTTCCCTTGATTTGTTCTAGTGCCTTTTTGGTTTGGTTTCAGGCTTTCTCCAAGCTTCCGCTCGGATGCCCCCCAGAGGCATATATGGCGATGTAACCTAACCTTATATACATGGATGTAACACTTGTGCATATAAATTAATGAGTTTGGGGTCAAGGGTGTGAGTGGGGGGCTGGATTTGTGCCATTTCCCTGCCAGAAAGGTGGCATGGGTGTAGAAATGCGGATATTGGTCCGAATTTCACCGAATTTTTGTTCCCAGATAGGGTAAAACCATACCCATCAAAGCAAAAAAGGGGGGTTGATAATTTGCCCCCAAAGAACTTAGTGCGTGGGCTTGTTTGCTGGGCAAAAATGGTGCATTTTGAGAAACCCTGGGAACACGCTTTTTGGCCATCACCTGAGTGTCAGGAGCCCTTCAGTATGCTCCCAAGGCATGCCCTGTCAAGTATTATGGTCTAGAGTGCTGGGGGTGGGCTGTGGTGGGCAGCGACAGCTGAGGTTCTAAAAAAAACAAGGATTTGTGCTCAGCTGTGTAACCACAAATCCGACTAAACCACATGACTTTGTTGTGACACACCCACCACAGCCATCTAATATGTAACGGATCTCCTCGTCTTCGTGGATGTGTTCTTCAAAAAAGCTCTTAATCTTCTGCTCGTAGCCTGGCAACGTGTCTTTGGACACAGACAGGACTTCCTGAGTAGCACACGTGTGCACAAACAGCTGTTATAAAACAAACCAGCCTACACAGCAGGGCAGCGCAGTAAGCAGTTCAAGTCTAAAAAGTGCCTTACCGCAGCTGAACACGTGACAAAAGATAGAAGCTTATTTTTGTGTGTGTGATTTTCTGTTGCCCACATTTTACTGTCTATAATTTTGGCTGTCACTGAAAACCCAGTGAGCTGGTGTATAGAATAATTGAGCAACGATGTTTCAGCATGTTGCAGAGCCCGGTAAAGCATTGACGTATATGCGCAAAGGAACTGCCTCTATGTGTATGATATACTGAGCATACTCTCCCACTTTTATCAAGCGAGCACATTTAAAAAGGTGCACTTGAAGCCTTAAGGGCATGTACCAGCAGGTACACACATGAACCCACACAAGCACCCACGCTCATCAGCATGAACACACAACACACATGCACACACATACACATGCTTGCACATTTGCCTATGTACACACAGACACATATACACACGTACACACGTACAGTGTACGAGTAGTTGCGTGCTTTGCGGATCGCCATGAGCTTGGGGTCCTTCTGGTAATCGTCTTTGTATGCGTCGGCGTCAAGCTTCCAGTACAGCACACCCAGCTCCGCCAGCTTCTGCGGAGTAACTACCTCATTTGGGGTTTTCCTGTACAAAGTGAGTGTGTGCGTGTACGTGTCTGTGTGTGTGTGTGTCTGCGCATGCGTGCGTGTTTATTTGTGTGTCTGTGCAGGAGTCCGTGCATGCGAGGGTGTGTGTATGTGTGTATATGTACGCGTGCGTGTGTGTATGTGTGGGTGCGTGCATGTGTGTGCGTGTGTATGAATGTGTGTGTGCGTGCACATGTACGCATGAGTATGCGTGCATGTGTGTGTTTTATGTTCTTCTCTTGTTTTCTGTTCTGCTCTTCTCGTGTACGTGTGCTCGTGTACGTGTGTGTGTGTGTGTGTGTGTGTGTGTGTGTGTGTGTGTGTGTGTGTGTTTGTGTGTGTGTGTGTGTGAGTGTGTGTGTGTGCACGTGTGTGTGTGCACGTGTGTGTGTGTGTGCACGTGTGTGTGCACGTGTGTGTGTGGTGTGTGTGTGTGTGTGTGTGTGCACGTGTGTGTGTGTGTGTGCTTACTTATGCGGAGCCCTTTGGTCCTCTGGAGAATCATCCATGTACCAAGACTCAATTTGTACTTGAGAAGGATCGTCAGGGCGTGCAAGCTCCAATTCTTCTTGTGTACAATCGAATGGTGCCATAACGTCGTTAATTACTAAGTATAAATACTAATCAAAATAAAAGTTGGGATTTCATTGGGCGTCCAAACCTCAAAATGCGATATTATTATTATTTAGGTTCAAATCACTTTTTTAGAACATTTTTCTTTGGTTCTGTGCGTGCATTGTTCTGCGCGTGCCTGGCACACGCCTCGCTCGGCCCCTGTTTGTTCTAGGCTTTTGAAGAACATGGATCCCAGCTACCTGCTCCGAGAGCTGGTGAGTCAATCTTGTCATCCTTCTCCTGACATGTCAAAGTCTGTCTTTTGGTCTCCGGCCAGCGCTTTTCCAACTGTGAGGAACCCCCCTTCCATCTGTTTCTTTTTTGTGTGTGCAGCTGTTCTGGGGCTGGTGTGCAACTTTCTTCCTCCTGTCCGTGGCTGTCGCTGCCCAGTTCCTGCGGCAGAGCGTTGCGCACATTCTCCACAGGCAACCTTCCTCGCTGAACAAGCATAATAATGTTTACAATCGTTTACAAAAGCTACTGGCGGTCTGCCACAGCAGTCTGTGCCGTCCCGTGCTCCTAAAGGTGCGCAGTGACAGGACACGCAAGCTCGCAGTGGGCGAGGCGGCTAACCTGTTTTTTTAGTGTTTATAACTTGTTCTGTTGTGCTTACTTTGCAGGTTCGATATGCCCTAAGTTTCCCCATACCTCCAAGGGGTTTTTGGAGCTCCTCAGCAGGAGGCGCCGTCAGCGTACTTGATGTCCTGATCATGTCAGTCTGGATGTCGCTTGCAGCCCTGATGCTGTATTGCAAGGTCTGTTTCATATGACTTGTATCCTAAGTAAGTCTTGTTAGGCATGACAGTCATTCTAAAAAAGTGAATCCTGCACAATCTCCCTAGGTTGCTCCCCGATGGACAGGCAGCCTCCCAGACGCAAGGCTGAAGCTGCTAGCAAAGGGCATGGGCACAGCCACACAAGCGCAACTCATGCTCGCGCTGCTTCCTGTGCCCCGATCTAACTTCCTGCAATGGCTTGTGCCCGAGGCAGAATTTAGCGCCCTGATTAAGTACCACAGGTGCGGTCCTCCTGTAGAGATCAATCTCCCGAGAAGTCTTGTCGTTGGCATGAACAGGAATTAACCGTGTGCCTTCCTTCACTTGTTGCTCAATGTCGCTGTGCCACCACGGCAATCTCATCATTTCAAAACAGTCCAGGAGGCACATGGCCAGTGAAGCGAAAGCATTCCAGTTTTTAACGTGGCCTATTGATTTAGGAGGCCCAATTTTTGGTGGTACAGCAACTTGTCGACTGCCTCTTTTAGTTTTTTTGCGGGTATTACTCCGTGAAACCTACTCTTCATGTAACGAGAGTTACGCGTGTGTGTTTGTGCGTATGTGAGTCACAAGTATGTCACAATTCACTAGCTGCACACACTCATACACATGCAGGTGGAGTGGTTGGGGCTTGATCTACACTGCATGTGCACATGGAGCTGCCTACACCTACATCTGGCTTGTAAGGCCTGGAGGAATCCTTCACGCCCTCACGAAGACCGTGAACCTGTTTGGCGTCATTGCCTTGGGGGTGGGCTTTGTCATTTCCCTCACATCGATCTCCTGGGTGCGCAGGACACGTTATCAGGTGAATGTGTGTGTGTGTGCGTGTGTGCTTGTTGTGTGTATGATAAGAGAGTCAAATGCTCTTTACGGAAATTGTATACTTCAGGCTTGTTGCAAGGGTAGGGGGTCACTTTGCAAGAGTCGGGATAGATGCTTTGCTTATTGTGGTTGGAGGCTATGCAAAGACGGCATTTTCAATCTTTTAATTTCAGCCCTTTGCACGCAACGACAGTATCGCAACGCCATCTTCGCACGCAACTGTATCGCAACAGCCCTTTGCACGCAACAGCCCTTTGCACGCAACAGTATCGCAACAGTACTGCAACAGTTTTGCAACAGCCCCTTGCACGCAACAGCCCTTTGCACGCAACATATCGCAACGCCATCTTTGCACGCAACGGTATTGGGAACAGCAGCAGCACCGCCGCCACCACCTTCTTCTTCTCCTCCTCTTTCCCCCTGGATGGTATTCCTAGCAGTAACGGCAGCAATTAAAGAACGGGCAGTTATGTGTTTACGAACGGAAAGAGAAGGGGGGAGCATCCAAATCAAACAGTGGGAGCGCTCGGTTTGCTCAGACTTTTGGGGATAGTGTCGGGGGGCAGCAGCAGCAGAGCAGAATGGGATCGGTCATTGGTAACTTTGCGCTGGATCCAAAGCATTCGCCAGTTTAAATCACACAATGTTTATGCAAAATACATCAATAGTGTCTTGCCCCATGCCCTGCGCAGCTCTTCTACAGGGTCCATATCATCGGGGCACCCATCTTTTTCTTCACCCTCTTCATTCATAGGTGAGATAGCAAGTGCAGACAATTGTGTGAAAGTAAAGGTGCAGCTTGGCAGAACACAGCTGCCATGCCATGCCAGTGCCGCTGCTGCATCTCCATTCTGGAAGTGCTTATATCTATAACTTGTAACTTACAAACAGTAAACATCACACAACCTTTCTTATGTAATAATACTATGAGCTTCCCGTAGCTTAAGCATGTGCTACTTACTCTCTTTCCCCACACTGTGACACAGCCGGATGACAGCGTACTATGTGGCCCCCTCCCTCCTCTTGGTGCTGCTAGATCGAGTGCACAGAGTGTGGATGGACCGTAACAACTGCACGTGAGCTACCCAAGCGTGCATTTGCACATGTTTATGATGTCTGCTGTCATTGTGCAGTGTACGAGTGCTATTGTTTGTTGCATTGTTGAAGCCTTTAGATGTCCTTTTGTCTAGATGCGATCGGCATGCGATAAGGGCCACTTTGGTCTTATCAACTGCCTAACGCTGCATTTCTTGTTGCATCTTGACGAATTTGATGTTTGTTACACTGCTCAATTTTTGCCTGACGCTCTTCCTCTCCGGTTTGTTTTACTTGTCAGGTTTGTTGGTGCAGCAAATGGGAGCTTGATCGTTGAAGGGGGCATCATCACTATCAGAATTGCGTGGAAAGAGGTGTGACTTTTGCCGTGCCTTATGGTCAAAAGGTTGATATTACTGTAACCTCATTGCATAAGCATTAAAGAGCTGCTCTCATACATAAAACAAACGAAACGCAACACACATACATGTACACATGTACACACGCGCACGTACACACACACATGCACATGCACACATGCACATGCACACAAATGCACATACAGCACACGAATGCACACATGCACATGCACACAAATGCACACGCACGCACGCACGCACACACACACACACGCACACACACACATGCACACAAATGCACACACAGGGTGTGGCCCTCATAGGTGGAGAGACGCTGTACCTCACTGTCCCCTCGATTTCCCACACGACGTCACACCCATTCTCAGTGGCTGGGGTGGAGCCCCTCAGCACACCATCCCAAAAAGGCCAGGTCGCTGTCCTGCATGCGAAGGCCACGGGTGGTGACTGGACAACAGCCCTTCGCGCACACGCACTGCTCAAACCACAGGAGCTGTTGCCTTTGAAGGTGAGTAGGCAAATGGTTCAGCTTCAGTATTGGTGGTATACTGGACAATAGTGCAAACCAGTGGGCAGGATGAAATTCTGGAAATGTCACACACACACACACACACTCTCTCTCTCTCTCTCTCTCTCTCTCTCTCTCTCTCATTTTAACTATTTTGTAGCTGCATGTTTACAGTATTTGCTCCGCATTTGCTGCAGGTTGAGGGCCCCTATGAATCCAGCTTGCGAGCCTTGCCATACTCTCCAGTGGTTTGCATGGTCGCTGGAGGGATTGGGGTGAGTAGTTTGTACAAAGGTACAAAGACACACAAACATATGGCCTTAGGCACATGTTTTGTTTTCTTCCGTAGCTTACATAACCAAGAACGCAGAAACTTATGCTCGGATGCAAACAATCAAATTCCTCCTCCTTTACTCTGAAAGTACACGTCACCAAATTATTTTGTCCCTGTTGCAAAACCATTGCGCTGACAAGACATAAACCACCATAGTGTTAACAAAGACATAAACAAACATAGTGCTGACAAAGACATAAACAACCATAGTGCTGAAAAAGACATGAAACAACCAGTACTCACAACGACATAAACATGCGTACTCACATGCAGATCACACCACTGCTGTCCCTCCTGCGTCGTTGGGACCAAGAGCACAAGGCGTCCGCAAAAACAGCAGCAGCAGCAGCAGTAGCAGTAACAGATTCAAGTACTTTTGCAGCCCAGACATCACCAATGAAAGACCCTCAATCCTATAGCGACCTGCCAAAGCTGCCCATGCTACAGCAGTGTCATTCAGTTGAAAAAAAGCAGCAGCACCTGTCAGTGCCACAGCAGCAGCTGCAGCAACAACAACTGCATCAATGCCAGCCTTCGTACTGTGATATGTGTCCGCGTAGAGATATGTGTCCGCGTAGAAGCTGTGATGGGGCTGGATCTGTATTAGCAACAACAGCAGGCTTAGCAGCAGCAGCAGCTGGTGACGAGGTCTGCAGTGATGGGCAGTGGGACGTGGAGAGCCTTGGGTGCGGGAGGGCAAGATCAAAGCATCATGTGCAGCAAGAGCAGCAACAATGGCAGCAGCAACATGAGCAGGGTGTGGATGGCAGTAGCAACGGCAGTAGCCGCAGCAGCAGCGGTTGGGGCACGAGGAACGGTGACCTGCCTCACAGCCCCTCTTCCTTGATCGCGCGGTCTGAGCTGTGCAGCCCCACCGTGCTGCCTCCCTCGCACGTGTACCTTGTGTTTGCCTGTAAGAGCTTGGATGAGCTTCGGCTGCTGGGAACGGAGCTACTGGACGCTGCTCATGGGTGCGTGCACATGTGTTTGAGTGTGTGACAGGGAGAGAGAGAGAGAGAGCGTGTGTGTGTGTGTGTGTGTGCTGTGTGCACGCACTTGTTCCTCAATGCGTGATTTGGGGGTGGCACGTGTTTGTGGAGAGGCGTAGGAATAAAATACAGGAGCCTGTCATGATGAGAAGATCTGACATTCCATTTTTATTGGCACTGAATACGCCACATGAATTGGGCATGTGTGTTGTGGAATGAGAGGAGTGACGTGTCGATGTTCGACTGTGCAATAGCAAAGGCAACTCTCTAGGACACACACACACACACACACACACACAACACAGACACACACGCACAGCATAGCACAGCAGTCACAACTGCATGAAGTTACTGACAACACGTTGTTTTCAAGGAAATTTCTGACTTGCCTTGCTATAGATCTATATGGCTTTCCCCTTTTCTTCCTACCCCTTTTGTCTTGTCATTTGTCTTCCTTCATTTTTAGAGTAAGCCATTCTTCCTAGCACCCTCTCAAGATGCCTCCTACATCCTCCTATTTCCCAAGCCAAGTAAACTTCTGTCGCTCTTCTCCTCCCCCCCCCTCACAGGCCCGGCCCAAATAATTGGCTGCACCTGTACATCTCGTATACTGGATTTGAGCAGGAGGCGGCTGAAGAAAAATGTGCCTCCTGTGCAGAAGCAGGGCAGTGCATCCTGCGACCCTCAATCCTAGCCCCACCCCCCCAAGGCTCCGTTGCCTTGACTCCCAGTATCCACAGCAGCAAGGACGGCAGCAAGTGTGCTCCTGTAGGCAGTAGTATCAGAAGTAGCAGCAGCAGCAGCAAAGCCTGCAGCAAGTGTGACCCTACAAACGTCCGATACCAGCGGGGGGGCAGCAGCACCACTGCTTGTGTTCCCACAGCTGATGGTGTGGACCTTGGCCTTCCAGCGCCATCAAGTTGCAGGGAGCAAGCGGTCAAAGGATGCAGCGTGCCTTGGTGGGTGGAATATGGCATTGGAAAAACCTGAGATGACATGCTACGTATGTGTTGTAACTCACTTGACATTTGCATAACAGTACCAGATTTGAAGCAGTTTTATTGTGGTGTTTTATTGACAATAAGTATTTTGCAAACACCAGAACAATAAATAGCTATTACAAAGATAGGTAGTAGCTCTGGAGAGTAACTTCCACTAAAAGCCAGGATTTTTACACAAATCTATTGTGACATTCACGCTTTACTTCTTTTGGAGTCACAAATCTGCCTTCCCCCAATGTGAACTCGCTCGTGTAACTCACTTGTGTCCCTGGACTCGCTACTTTGCCGGCACAGGCTTCAATCCCCCCCCAGCCGCCAGCCCCTGCTGTTCTTTGCCTGCGCAAGCCTCGCATTTGCTTGTGTGTACGTGGCACTCATGCAGCTTGCTCCTGTCGCCTTGAGGGAGTTTTCTGCTGCTGGCTACCACGGACCTGCCTTGGTATGCACACTGCTTTATGGAGTAGCATGCAATGAGCAGACTGAATTTGTTGCAGTAAAGTTGTCTCACTGACTGCACGTCTTCTTACATGCTTAAAGCTCCCTACATTGCTCCAAGCGTTTTCCTTGTAGGAATAAGGCTTTTACTTACAAGGAAAACGCCTTGGCGCTCTAATTATAATCAAACTGCTTGGTGCAGCTGCATCACAACAGCTTTCCAGATGATCCTGTCGTTTTTTCCAATCTTGCACTGCCTTGCCTCCATCTCAGTGTGCCTGCCTTTGATCGCTCATCTCATGTGCTAGCCCTCATCCACCTCCTCCTATCAGATCAAATTACTATCTGAACCAAGCATTCAGCCAACGTAGCTCAACCCTGAAAACTATATTTATGCAGGCACCGCGACTTGTCGTGACAGCCTCATTTTCTTACCAACTACACATGGTGACCTGCTTTTTGCTGCAGAGCGGCGCCCTGCTGTTTGTGCTGATCTATGTGGGAGCTGCTGTACCTCCTGCTCTTCTCCTGTGCTTTCTTCCACTACCACGACAGTTGATGAAGTGGCTACGTGGTCTGTGTTGCATGGTGTGTTGGTGCATCGCACTGAGCAAAACCCTGCCTATTGCTTCCTTTGTGCTTCATTTTGCTGGCAAACAGCATAGGTTGATAAGTCAAATAACTTGAATTTAAGGTATAAGAGCAGATCATAGTTGGCGTATGCTTTTCATAACGTGCGGAGAAGCAGATGGCAAGCGTCAAGATTGAGACGTCCAAGGAGCACAAAACATAGTAGTATGTTGGGAAAAGGAGTCACGTAGATTGCTAGGTACTAGAATCTTGAGTCACCACATTGGCACCCCAAACTCCCTCCTTGCCATACCAAGCTTGGCGCATAAAACTGGCGCAATCAAATTGCAGGATTCTGCCCTACAACAGCCATTGCTGCTGCAATGCCGCATCGACAATCCGGGCAGTGCTGAAGATACGAGGGGTGCTGACGAGCCACAAGAGATCGAAGCAGCACAGAGGGGCATCCGTGTGCTGCCTGGCTATGAGTTGGAATGGGATTCAAAGCCGAGGGGCAAGAGGTTTGTTTGACATATTTTCATGCTTGCACCTTCAAGTAATTCATACAAGCATAGCACACTCTCTTGGTAACAGCATCTGTCTTGCGCATCTATAGTTTGTAATTAAGGGCTTCGGCGCCTGGACTGCTCCCACGTGACCCGAGTCACCAGGATGAGAATTACAATTTCCAGTTTTGGCATCGTTTGTTTTTCTTTACAGCCTTCAGCCGAGCGTTAGTGGTGCATTTGTTTGTATAATGGTTCAAGGGGAAATCGCAATTTAAATACAAGGCGGCGAGCAGGTTGCCTACATTTCCTTTGACATACTCCAGTACACTCCTTTTTGACCTTAACAAATCGTAATACGGTGACGTGCAGTGGCTTTTTGGTTTCTTTGTCTTGATTCCTGCACACTCCTTGCCGCACGCATCTGACAGAGCCTCCTAATGCTTACACTATACTCACACACACACAAACAATGTTCATATTTCACAGGGTCAAGATTTGCAGAGGTCGGCCTGCACTTGGCGTGCTCCTGAAAGCCATCCAGCAGCAGCACGGCAATCCTGAGGCAACAGCAACCCTGCAAAGAAGCAGCGAGCTGCCTGTAGCACACATTTCCTCCCCCTCTGCTCATCCACCCGGTAGCTTTGCTGGAAATTCAGGTGTGTTTGTGTGTGTTTCAATGTGCACGTGCGTGACACGTTAACTTTTGGCAGTGGACTAGATTTTAGAGATGCTGATTGCAGCATGTTGTTGTCAAGGGCGCAGCACGTGAACATGTACACGCACCATTGCACGCATGTATACACACATTACAATTGTACACACATCCACACGCAAACAGGAGCAGTAAAATTAGAGGCTACGTGCTGCGATCTTATCCCAGTACTGATAGGTGGACCTGAGCCCATGTGGGTTGCCTCCCAGGAAGTGTGCTGGGAGCTGAATAAATCACCTGCAATTTTTGAGCCTCACCGGGTTGCCCACCTGCATTGATCGCACCTGTGCAAGAAAATGCTGCAGCTGCACCTTTGCCAACTATTGTAAAGTGGGTCGTTCTCCCATGGCTGTATATGTGTTGTGCTCTTTTATATAGTGCGTGCCGAGCATAAGGCCGCATAGTAGTGAAAATTGTGTGCTTTCAGCCTGACTTCAACCACAAAAGAGAGGACATCAATTTCTTGTCTGTGTAGTGCTGAAACAAATAGTAAATTTTACCGAGAAAGAATACGAACTGTACTATAATTTGCCTCTGTTTTTACTTTTAGCTTTCAGCCACCTTTGCTATTTATTACTGTGCACTCTAAGAATGCTTCTCCTCTTTTGTTCTCCTGATGGGACGTTGTGTGTCTCTGCATTAAGTGGGTGTTGCAGAACACCAATTTTATTCTTTCCCGATCTATGCCAGTATTTCCTGATTAATGCCAGTAGCATTTACACTATCTGCGTTATTTTCTCTTTATACAATCTCTATGACAATGTTATTGTCAATCAGCAATTTTTCGTCTTGGAATTCTTTTGCTTTGCACACGTCTTCATGGTCCTTCATTTTCTCACTTCGCATTCTATCTCTAGTCTCTAGCATTATTATTAAATCCTCGGTTTTCTTGGGCGTATTGATGTGCAACACGAGGGTCATGGGATGTGGCCCTTTGAATGAATGTAGCTACAATATTCATCTTCTATTTTGTGCAATGCTCAAAACATTTTCCTCCTTTGACTTGCAATCTAAATTTGATTGACTGGTATTGAAATGTGACTGACATGCGACTTTGTTTGGTAATCTCAAGGCGCTTGAGAAGTTATAAGCTTAATTGACTGGGTTAGATTTCTGATCAAATCACTGTCGTGGCACATCAACTAAGCTGGACTGACTATTACGCCAATCACCATCGCCCATCCACCCCTTCAAAGTAAAGTCCCATGCCGGTATTATTGGTAATGAGCATGCCGGCGCCCTTGCTAAAAAGTCAGCCACCACCTACTCCGACCTTGCAGACACCTTCATCAAAACAGCAGGCCCTGAGGGAAATCCCTTCTACAACATCCACTGGCTTGCAAAAGAAGACATAGAAAGCCAAACACAAATCCATAATCATACCCATACAACAATGGTTACAATGGTTACAATGGGGGGTGACCTTCAGCCAGGTTGTTTGGCTGATCGGCTGCTGACTGGTCTCGGCCAGCCACAAATAATGGTTACAATGGTTACAATTGGGGGTGACCTTCAGCCAGGTTGTTTGGCTGATCGGCTGCTGACTGGTCTCGGCCAGCCACAAATAAATCCATAAGCTCAGAAAGAAGAAGAAAGTCTATTGTTCTGCTGAGAAAAGAAATCATGAACAAGTTGGTTGTTGACCTGTTGCAGCAAAAAGGGTTGGGCTGTTGAAAAGTCCTCAAAAAAAGGTGTAAACAGAAAGAAAAAAAGTGTTTCCTCAAATCACAAAGCAACTCGATGGTCTTGGCAAATTAAAGAAGCATGTACCCATACAACAAACATGGCTCATTCTCCTCCCCCAAAGCTTCTTTGGTACCTACCAAACCACCGTGACGCCCAACTACCATACGTACTACCAGCCCCTCATAAAGGACGGCACTGCCAATGGAGCCACTAGCAATGCTTACCTAACATCATCCGATGTCCCCTTTAAGACCAAGACCAAATGTATCATTTTGAAATACAGAACAGGCACCCTATATAATCAAAAACATGCGGTATTGTTCAAACTCTCAACAAGTCAAACTTGCTCCCTCTGCCCACAAGTAGACAATGCCCTGCACATCCTTTCTGGGTGCCAACACACGCAAATAAGGAACATGATCACCGAAAGACACAACTTAACATGCCGCATGACCTTTAAGGCTATCAGCAAGATAGGCTCCTTTGGATCATGCATTGTCTTCAAAGATATAGGCAGCAACGAACGGATGACCATGCAAAATTTCCAGATTCCTGAAACAGCTGAAAGTAGAACCGTTCCCAAATGGATTTTCCCACTAAATTGCTTAATATCTGATTTCAATGTGCTCTTTATACCCGATTAATTAACAGTCTTAGCCAACAGTCTTAGCCAGGCAAGTGTTGGTTCAGAGTTCATCTAGCAGCAGGGCCCGCAGCAAAAGGGTTATGAAGCAGACCATGTTTGATGTTCCGGACCCTCTCGTTGTGCATGTGCTGCTCCTCACACATGAGTTTATATATAATGTTATTTGCCTCCCTCATTCTTGGTATCCTCAGTGTAATAGATTTATGTTTCTTTTACGTGCCCAAAACTCACAGATGTTTCCCCCTCTTTAATTTAATGCGGTCGGTTGGTCCTGGCAGATGCTTGATTGTTAACTGATTTTATTCAGTGTTGCAATGTCACAAACAACGTTGTGCCTTTTCCCCTTTCTAGGTTTTTTTTTGTAGGTGCTACAAGTCTGGAGCTACAACAACAATTATCGCAGGTTTTACACGTTTAACATACGCAGCCTAGCAGTCACACGTTTTGACCAATGGCTTAATTTGTATACCTTGTAAACCTTGAAGAGCATTTTACAAGCCAGCTCATTCATGCATATCTGGTGTGCATTTGAACCGTACTTGGCGCAAGACACCAAGGGCATGCTCAAACAACATGTAGCAAATCACTGTCACTGCAAACTATTTGACTCAGCACAACAACCAATAAAGCAACAGAGGAAAACAAATCGAATCAATGAAAAGAGCCAAGCTGTTGTGCAGTTATGCAGTAGCTGTTGTCACCCCCCTTCTTGTGTAAGCCCTTCGTAAATTGCCCATCTTAGGCAGAAGCTCGACTCGTACCCATCACTGTCCGCTGCAAACGGTTGTCTGAGTAACTACACAAGGACGTCCTGTTCTCTGATTCTCCGACCGCCACGGTAACCTGCAGATCAAGGTCACCTTTGGCTCCACCCACTCGACTGTGAAGGACTATGCCCAACGGTAGGAGGGTGCACGTTGATCCTGGACCATCTTGCATTTGAATGGCTTGTGGGCTGTGTGTGTGTGTGTGTGTGTGTGTGTGCAAAGGTGTTTACGTATGTGCGTGTGCGTGCATGTGATGCAGGTGCAAACAATAATGCACAGAGAGGAGGAGCGCAACCTCGTAAAGTAAATACCTGGTAGGAAGTGACTGTGACAGCTGAGGAGCACCACTGGCATCCATTTTGTATGACCATAGGTTAGACTGCGGCCAGGCTTGAGCGCTCTTTGCTCGTTCTTCTGACGCCACTTGTGTCTTGGAGAACACCTGTGCAGCAAAACAACAAAGCCAATGGATTGGTAATCTTCTGAGACATGGCAACCTTCTGAGACATGGTGACCTTCAGAGACATGGTGACCTTCTGAAATATGGTAGCCTTCTATGACATTGACAAATACAAAAAGTGGACTGCAGACATGAGCATGCAGGTGCAAACAACATGCATAACACTAGGGATGGCCAAAGCCACACATACATACACATATATGGTGTATAAACGGTACTTTTAGCAGGGAAATTACCATACATACGGTCATAAACGGTGTGCATATGCGGTTCTGGCCAACCCTATATAACACAGAGGTGGACAGCACGTTTAGCAGCTGCCCAACCTGTTTTTACAGGTTGTGTAGGCTGCTAGGGCCAAGCAGCAACGGGTGACGATGCAACATAAATCGTAACAAAGCAGTGGATTCAAAATGCACTTAATTTGAAAAAGGAGGCCGGCAAATAAAAATGACAGAAGACGACACATGCTTTCATTCCCAGCAAGCACATAAATTACAAAGGAGCCACCTTGTAAGCTTGAGCCCAGGTACTGCAAAATCCTCAAAAAAGTGAGGATCGCGCAGACCTTTGCAAAAACGATTTTAACCACTCTGTTTTCTGCTCCTTGTTTTAGAGTTTTCAGACCTGAGGGGGCTCATGTCCTAGGTTGACATGAAAACGGCTATATTATTTCACCGCCTGTATTATCTTGATTAAATATATTTTACTCTCTGCAGACCCAGGGGGAGCTAGTGATGGCAAGGCAAGTGCATCGAATGTCTTGCAAACCAATAGAACAACCTCAACGCTGGATCACACCCTTTTTTTCTTTGCTTGCGTCCTGCTGCGCCCAGCAAGTCCTAAAACCAAGTAACATCACAACATTGCACTAGCATGACCAAAACTAGCTGGCATTCCTCTACCACATCCACACATATTTATCTGCCCCTTGCAGGGCGACTCACTGGCATGCCTGCACCGCGTCCACATAAGTCTATTTGCCCCTTGTAGGCCCCATCAAAGCGCTTCTTAAGCAACTTTTAGACCACATAACATCGCACTGCCATGACCGACACTTACTGGCATGCCTCCACCGCACCCACACACGTCTATTTGCCCCTTGTAGGCCCCATCAAAGCGCTCCTTAAGCACCTTCTAGACCACATAACATCGCACTGCCATGACCGACACTCACTGGCATGCCTCCACCGCACCCACACAGGTCCATCTGCCCCTTATAAGGCCCATCGTAGCGCTCCTTGTGCACCTCAACACGGCTCAGTTCCCACTGCTTGCTCTGCCAATTGACCTGCAAGGAAATAAAAGTGCAGGGATATCGGCATTGGCAAAGTGCGACCGCGTGTGATAAGAACCAACAATGCAATTCCAGCTCCTGCCGCTCGCTCTGCTAGCTGGTATGTAGGAAAAATAACAATGCATGAAGACCCAACCTTCAACATGCAACCAGGAGTACATCGTGCAATTGCATATGAAATAAAAGCAACCACACAAACAGTTTTCAGCTGCCAGGTGGCATATGTGGAAAATACAAAATACAGCAATGCAGGAAGACCCGCTCTGCAACGTGCAGCTACGAATACATCGTGTGTGCAATTGCATATGAAATAGAAGCAGCCCGCATTCAGCGTGCAACCCCGAATACATCATGCAATCGTATACAAAGAGAAGCAGCCCTGTGGACTAAGCTCGGTGCCAAAGGTTGCGGGGGTGATTTCGTAGGTAAAATAATAAAAATACCACATATAAGTACAGGCATGCTGATTTAACTGTTATAAAGCAACCTACTTCCAGGCTGCCTAGTGTCAAGAATGAGTGTTGAAGAATAGGAGGCCATAGTGGAACGGGCCTCACCCCAACATCAACCCAAAGCCCTACCCCCCCTCTCTCACCTGCAGCACACACATCCTAATCATAGGACCACTGCAGGCTTCGCACGCCACACACACTCTCCCCCCTCACCTGCAGCCTATGCACTACTCTCACCTGCAGCCTATACACTACACGCACACACTCCCTGGACTGACTATCCCTGGACTGACTATACACTACCTGCAGCCTATGCACTACCCTCACCTGCAGCCTATGCACTACACGCACACGCTCTCTGGGCTGTTGTTGCCCTTCTTGTTCTGCCGCTGCTGAGGACCCTGTCGTTGCTGAAGCAGGAGCAAGGGGCACACAGAACTCCAGCCTGGCCCTGCCGTCTTCCACGTCTAGCTGTAATGGACCTGTGTGAGAGTATTCATGTTTGTGTGCTTATTTGTGTGTTTGTGAGTGCGTGTGTGCAGTGAGCGTGTGTGCATGTGCCTGTTTGTATGCGTATGCACAAAAGAGGCTGGGATAGGAATAGGACGTGGTCCAGGTAGAGCAGCAAGACACTGTTGTGTGAGAGGACACATGCAATCAAAGGGGAATTACGAGGTGGGCAGGTATGTGATTTAAAGCCACACCCAAAGCAGAAGCCACGCTTTAGCTCACTAGGCAGAAAAGGCAACTTGCACCTGGCCAACATCCAAAACCTATTGTATTTGTAATCGTGACCCATTGTAACCATCGTAATTGTAACCATTGCAACCCAGAGTGACCCATTGTAACTCTGCATTCCTGTGTTTGTGCCTGTACTCACATTAGAGAGCAAAGCAATACTTTCCCGGTTTGAAAGACACCAGGGTTGCCGTCATTGCATGAACCAAGCAAAAACATAAGCCCACAAATGCAGCGCTTGCAACTTGATTGTATCTCGCATGCAGCAAATAAAAAAGGATACACCCTGTGAATTACCTGCAACGTAAGCTCCGTCAGGAGTCACAGTCACCACTGCTTCCTCCATAGCCCCAGCTTCCTCTGTGAATGCCACAGCATCTGCTTCACACCCAACTGCAGATGCGTTCACACAACATGACGTAAATCTTTTTGCACAACGTGACGCACATGGTGTTCTTCACTCTAGGCTGCAGGCATGCAACAGAGTGCATTACGAAAGACAATGACACACATGCATATGAGAAACAGTAACGAGAGTCTGCGACAGTGTCTGCTTCACACCCATCTGCACATGCTCAAAATTAAAGCGGGCGCGTAAGAGTATTGCAGCAGCTCCTGCTCGACACCCAGCGGCAGACAGACACAAACAATCGTGACAAGCTTATGCAAGAATTAGCAACACCTGCTACATGTGCTGCAACAGCAAAATGCAATCATATATACACAGCATTTGCTTGACACCCAACTGCAGATATGCACACTTGAGAAATGCAACACATCAGTGTGACCAAAGAAAGATGTGTATGAGCGCCTGCATCATACCCCTTTGGTTGAACCAAAATCAGCAACTGCATCATCATCGTAGTACAGGTGCCCAAGTCTTTTTATGTCTTGGCCCATGGTCACGCACATACACACCCTCGGCAACACACGCAAGCGCGCGCACACACACACATATTTACACAAAACACGCACACACCCACATACCTGTGGGCATCATGCATCGGCAGATGTTGTTCAGAGAGCCGCGCACGTCCTTCTTTCCCAAAGAGGAGCAGGTCGTTTGCCAATCTGTCAACTCAAGCCCCCAGTCACGGAACGCCTGTGCATATATTTCCAAATTGAAAGTGTGTGCAATTCTTTGGCAGTTCATTTTTTGCTTGCTTGTAGCTGGTGCTGCTGCGCTTGATGGATACATGATATCATTGTTCAGGCGATCATACTGAGTGGCAGTAAAGGTGCTTAAGCTTGTACTCAAATCTACAAGAATCTAGGAAAGAAACCTGCACAGGCATTGAAAATCATTCCCCACATTGATAAGGGAAAAGGAGCCACTTTGGTACCGGGTACTGTGAAACTCCTCCACCGCAAAGGGGGAAAAAAGTCAATAGGGACAAGGGTCAGCAGGCTTGACCTGGAACCGGCTCATGATGAGAGTTAATAATAGTAAAGGGTGCCTCTGGTATGGACATATTTGGCAGCGTAATTGACTGAATGATCTTGAGTTGATATTGTACTTGGTTTATTCCAGGGAAAAGAGCTCGCCACTGACACAGATGACTGGCAAACGCGGGCAAAAAATAAGTGACGCCTTCTCGTCACATCAACACATTTTGTTTTGTACCGTTTATCACTCACGCAGCCGCTGATAAACCGACCCCTACCTTTGACTACAACTTGTAGCGTCAATTAACCAGATTAGTAATTTTATACCCACTCCTTTCAACCCATGAGAAATTAACGGTAAACTCTCTGGCTCGCAGGACGAAGCAGTGCATTCAGGGTTGACCAAAACCATGCATGTAGGTACGCCGTATGTGAAATCATATTTGGAGATCGCCCGGCCAAAGATATAGTGATTCTGCATATTATTAACGGCCCTGGCAAAACCTAATACGTAGATTCAAGCACAACGAACCTGAGGCACATAGTAGGGGTCCAGGGGGATTGGCGTGCCATCTTGAGGGTTGAAGGAGGCGGTTGCTCCCTCCCATTCTCCTGTTGCGCATTGGTATTGCAGAGGAAAGCTTTGTGTACTATGTTTTCCCTAGGTACCGTACGTAAAGAACATCACCGCCCCTAGCTAACTTTTTTGAGTCTTTCAGATCTTGCAGGGATTTTACGTGGATTTGGGGGTGGTGGTATCAAATTATTCTAATAATTTATTAATTTTTTTGGGAGTTAGTGGTGAGTACATGTACGTACGGTATGTGTTTTGTTAATTATCTGTTTCTTACTTTGCCTGGTAGGCGGCCCGAGCAAGCGCACTCCACACCTTTTGTTATCCTAGTCTTTGCCTGATAGACTCACAGAGGCTAAAATGCACCTCTCTTTTGCACGTGACGCTGAAATGTATGTGCGCGTATTGCATCTCTGCTGCAGACGAGAGAAGGGGGGAGCCTTTGGATTGAGGAATGGGATAACCCATTCCACTCAATCCCTTGTTGTGCACCTTTTCATCATCCTGCTAAAGTATAACTGGACAATCACTACCACACGATGAACGATGGGTGGGAGTTAAACCCAAGCTCAAGTGTATTTTGATTGCGTTTCAATTCTCTGGACATTTGGCAGCAAGCAGAAAGCAGCACATTGTAGCGGTAGTCCATAATCCATTTAGGCAATGGCAATGCTATCCAAAAAAGATGATCTTGCGCTGAAACTACTGTTGACCCACCCGACACACGGTCAGCGAACTGAGACCAAACTTGAGAAGCCTCAACAGGGGCGGCCGTGGTCGGGGCAGCAGCAGCAGCCCGGGTAGACACGGCGAGACGCGCTTGATGCCACCCCCTGTGTGTGTGTTTATGTATGAATGACCGTGTGTGTGCGTATGTGTGTGTGTTAGTGCGAGCGTGTTATGTGTGTGTGCGTGTGTGTGTTGTGTGTGTGCGTGTGCTTGTGCCAGTGTGTGTGCACGTGTGAGTGTGTGTGCGCGCGTGCGCGTGCGTGTGCGTGTGTGTGTGTGTGCGTGCGCGCGTGCGTGCGTACGTGAGCGTGTGTGTGTGTGTGCGTGCGTGTGTGTGTGTGTGTGTGCGTGCGTGCGTGAGTGCGTGCGTGCGTGCATGTGTGCGTGCATGCGTGCGTGCGTGTGTGTGTGTGTGTGTGTGTGTGCGCGCGCGCGTGTCTGCCAGCGAACTTCACCTCCGAGACCTCAAAAGACTAGCAGGCTTGCCCTGAAGTTTATTCAGCATCATCTTCAAAAGTTAAAAAGACGCCTTTTTCCCCATATTCTACTGAAATTCTCACAAAAATCTAAATGATATTTTGTCAAAGATAGCCTACCATGGCTACGACGCTGAAAGCAGCCCTGGGCTTGACTGTCCACCCAGGCCAGGGGAGAAAAGCTGCTCCCGCAAAGGGCAAGCCCTCCTTGATTTGGGACTGGGCGCGCGCTGCTTCCGTTGCGGCCAGCGATGTGTGGGAGTTGGGGTGCACAGGTATGCAAAACGCAATTGCGCAACTGTGCGAGCGGGTTCTCATCTCGCCAAGACGAGCAAAGTAGAAGGATGGGCTTGTCGTTGTTGTACCGCACTAGTGGGGGAAGAGTGTAGGAAAGGGGGTGGGTGCCCCCATCGGAAACACACAGGAGTGGGCGGCTCTGCAAATTTTGGCATGACCTGACGGCTCGAGAACCGCGCCGCTTCTCATCCATCTCTGTCGTTGCCTCCTCCACCTCTGTGCACAGGGGCACGCACATGGCTGATTGTGCACTGCCTGATCCTTCGATCCGAACAGCCAAGCGCAACATGCATGAACATGCATGGTAATACTCTTCTGCATGGCCTCCTCCCTTCCCTTCCCTCAGCCCTGCCTCAGGCTCAATTCACTGTACCACACACAGGGTTTGAGGAGCTCGTACTCCTTGAGCCACGCTATGCAGCTGTGCGCGAGCCTCTGTTCTCCCGTGTGGCTGCCTCTGTGAACCGTGACCAGCAGCCTCCAGAAGTGGTGGCCCGTTTGGATGCAGCTATTGAGGAGTTCTGCTGCCTCCTGACACAGCACTTCATCTTGCCTGCGGCATTCCAGGCCCTGGAATACCTCATCAGGCGGTTCAAGTGAGTTGTAATTGAGTCTGTCTGAAGCTCAACTCTGGAAGTCTGAAGGAATGTGTGAGCCAGGCCTTCGTCATGTCCAAATAATCTTGCACCAGAGCTAAGGGAAGAGGAGGGTATTTGGGCTGACATTTTAATCAAAAACGCTTGTTCTTGTCTTCAACAATGCTTCAGCACAGCAGAGAATGGAAAATGAGGAGATGTAAGCAAGTGTTATGTGGTAGTGCCCGATTCATCCTGTATAACAAAGATCTTATAATTCTTGCGAGCCCTCCAGCTAGAAATGCAAAAAACGAAAGCAGAGGCAGTAAGGAGCCGTGCACTCGCAAGGGCACTGTAGCTTACTCATTGCTGTGCAGCACCTTAGGGTGCTGCCTGTCTGGCAGTAGGGTGTTGCCTAGTAGGGTGCTGCCTGCCTGTAATCCTGATTCCATCCTAATTATTTGCTCTTACCATCCCCCTCCCTTGTCTCTTCCCTTCGCCAGGGCCAATGAGCACAACATTGACTCTCTCATGCTGGCTGCTCTGCCCTACCATGGCACCAACGAATTTGTGCGGTTGCTCCAGGTAATTTGCCATGGTTCAGATGTAATCTTCTGCTCGTGCTGACCTGATTTTAACATGATGTGTACTGCTCTTTCACTTCGCTTCACATGATTTTTGACCCTCTGCCCCCCCCCCTTTCCCCCTCGTTCCCAAATGGGCACACACACGCATGCACACATACGCACACTCACAAACGCACGAGTGCCCCACATCTTCAGCCCCTCCCCCCTGCTCAGCTCTTACTGTTTGTGCAGTGATGTCCAACTTTATTATCCATCACATAAACCTACTCCAACAAACACCTTTGCAGGTGCTGCCCCTGGACCCCAGCCGAGGCCTGTGGTCGTGGCTAGTACCTGCTCAGTCCTCTGGGGCCTCCCTTCCACGTGAAATTATGGTCGCTCGCTGCGCGCACGATCCTCGTGTGCTTCAGTTCCTTTGCCAGGCAAGTCCGCAGCTGTTGATTGTGTGTGTGTGTGATAATGTGTGATAATGTGTGAAAGTGTGCTTGCCTGCTCAGCCCTCATGTGCTTTGCCAGGTAATGGCTGTTAATTGTGTATGGATATTCTGCGTGAGCGCTTCTTGCATCCTCCCAGTTCCTGCTGTTATTTGTTTTGTGTTTATGTGTGCAATGATTAAAAACCTAGTTTCCCCCATTAGGGTAGCAATGTAAGTATTCTATTGCCGATTATAAAAATGCCATTTGTGTCAATTCGTGGACGCAGGGTGCTCGCAAGCTAGGGGGACGGAAATCTCGCTGCTCCTCCTTCCTGTCCTTCTATGCGGTCACCATGTGTGAGATCGTCGCAGCTGTGCAGGTGTGTGTGTGTGTTTGTGTATGCGTATGGTTTCAGCTGCTGAATACAATTTACTTATGTGCCTTACCTCCAAGGGTTTGGGTGTAGTGGAGCACTGTTACTTGCGTTCTATTATTCAATATAAGGGTTGGTGCTCACTCAACCTAATTCAATATAAGGGTTGGTGCTCACTCAACCTGAGACTTATCCATGGACATTTCTTCCTCTTGCTGCGCCCAACTATCACAACTTTGCATCTCGAAATTCATAAACCCACAAAACCCTATGACCACAGCGCAACACGTTTGTTTTTAAACTACCTGACACGCACCGACACCATACAACAGGTGCCATGAGCACAGCTACAAGGCCTTACTTCGACCCCCACATGTCTGACTATTTATAGGTCGTGGATGAAAGCTTCCTGTCTCGCTTGCTGCCTTTCATCAGCTCCGGCCTGGAAAAGGGTGCCTCAAGGGACTACCAGGCAGCCACCCTCATCATGGTGGCGGAGCTGTGCAGCAGAGCCACGCTTGGGAAGGACTTTGTGAAAGGTGAGGAAGTGTGTGTGTGCATGTTTGTGTGTGTATGTGTGCGTGTATTTTTTTGCTGGGAATATAGACATGGTACCTAGTGAGACCACACCATGGAGGTAGCAGGTCCCAGGACCCTAAGCAAATGCTGTGGTGCATTTGAATCCTTTGTAGAATTGGCTGAGGTGCTTAAACTTGCCTGAGGTGCTTAAAATTGCCTGACCCGCCATCCCTTTCAGCCTTGCTCTACAATTCGTTCCTCTACGCACTCCTTCTGTTAACAGCCATTGCAGGCTCCTCCGTTATGTTGATTTCATAATTCTGAGCGTGCTGTTTCTGTTGTGCTGTTTCTGTTGCGTGTCACATCATACTTTGTTAGCATGTATACGTGTGTTGCACGCCTGCGTGCACCATGTCATACACCCTGCACGCACCATGTCGCACACCCCTGCACGCACTGTTTCTCACACCCCTACTCGCACCTCCCACCTGTAGCCGTCGTCAACTCCACCCTCCGTAATATTGAGCACGCACCCGACACCGTGCGGCCCGTGCTCTTGCTGCTAGCACAAGTCGCTGCCACACAGCCCCAGCTGGCTACATTGCCTGAAAAAGCCCTGAAGGTGCGTGTCGTCGGCGTCCGCTTGTCATATGTGAATGACGTGGGTGTTGTTGGCATTTCTCATTAAGCAGAGTGAATGATACACATTGCTGTGAGCTACATTCAGGTAGGTCCCTTTCTTAAAATTTAACCAGGGATAAGAACTCCGCCCCTGTGTCTTATCAAACATGAACACAGTGCGTTCCTGACCAGGTACTTGGTCATGTTTAATAGAACAAGCGGATGTTTTGAGCTATGCGACAGCAGCTTCGCACATGCAAACAAAGGGACCTGGCGTGCTTTTCCATGCGCCCTGGGTGGGATTTTCCCGTTTGCTAAATCGACATGTCGTAACCACTTTGTTGCAGCCACTTCTGTGCTGTACGCAATACTAAGACGGCAGGACAATTACTCTGTAAATGTTAGTTATCTTCAAAAGACTGCTATGCAAACAAAGGGACCTGGCGTGCTTTTCCATGCGCCCTGGGTGGGATTTTCCCATTTGCTAAATCGACATGTCGTAACCACTTTGTTGCAGCCACTTCTGTGCTGTACGCAATACTAAGACGGCAGGACAATCCTTTTCCTTTGCTTATGTGTCAACATTGTCTAATTAATTTCCAACTTGAAACAAGGTCCCAATGCAAACCAGGTATGGGGTTGAGGCTTTTTGCTTATGTTGTCATAACTACACAAAAACACACGCACACACAGGCCCTGCTGTCCACACCCCACCTTATAAGTGAGCTGTCTAACCTAGAGGCCAGCCGCGTGCGCCTGTGCCCCCTACTACGAGTGGTCACTTCATCGCTCGTGACACGTGTGGCATCTGGTGCTGCGGAGTCCTACGAAGCCCCTCTTTTGGAGCTCATACACTCTGGACTGCTCGAGCAGGTCAGTACTTGCACCACCATGTGTACGTGTCGTTGTTGCGAATTGCCTTTGGGTGGATGCACTGCTAGTGTGCATGCTCTTTGAACGGCAGGCCTAGACGTGTCTGAGCGCAGGTGCTGCTGAAGCTTACATGTGATGGTGCGCAAGCATTTTCACCTTGCTGGTGCGTTACTTTCAAGCACCCATGTTTAATGTACACACATGATGACACCACCAGTAGATAATCTCACGACGGTCTTCTTAATGGTGCCACCCGGCGCCCTGCTGAAAATCTCTGGAGATCAGTCTGATGTGTACTCGTGCCCTCTCCTCGTGCCTTGAAGATATAGCTGATGGGACGCAAGTCATTCCATGAAGTGCCATGGGCCCCAAAGCACCTGTGCCCTGACTCATAATCAGATATTGCAGGTTTATATTTATGACTGCATCCCAACTATTCCGTCTGAGAAGGTAGCTGCAATGTTCCTGAGCATAAGCACCCAATGGCCGACCATCTTCTGGCCATTACACTCCACCTTCTTTTCATCGGCTTGCGTGTGTGCTATGGACATCCATGCAAACTTCCCACAATGGCAACTGCATACATACACGCCCCCGCTCACGCACATGATGACACCACCAGTAGTCAATTCTCACGACGGTCTTCTTAATGGTGCCACCCGGTGCCCTGCTGAAAAACCCTGGAGATCAGTCTGATGTTTGAGCAAACTCACACGCAGAAAATATTGTGAAGAGTGATGTATCTGGCAAAGCTATTGTTGTGTGTTGCACAGCTGTAGCAAGCATGCACAGAAGAATGAGCTCCGTTGTCACAATAAATCATGATTTTGATGCATCAATGTTTGCACCTGTGGCATCAGATTATGTGCACCTTTGCCTCACTTCTCTCATCCCACCATTAAGAATCACAAGAATGACGCCCGTGTCCTTGTTGTGGTTGTGCTCAGCTGAATTTGAGATGTTCAAACATTACTTATTTCTCTAATCATCACTCCCTCACCCTCTTGCTCGGTATCATTTATGCGACGTAGTGCGCCACAGCTCTACCAACAGGCGTTCCTGCAACACTACTGACATCATCTGTACACATCATGCATTTCACCTGCACACCAGTTTTTGTTGCTAGAGCATGGTGACTCGCTTTATCAAATTGCCATGCTCACACTGCACCAGCCCTGGTCCACCCATGTTGCATGCCACGTATCTTGCCTGCGTGTTAACTTTCTGCCGCTGATGGCGCGGTGCGCCGCTGCTGATTTGATGCGGGGATTTCTCGCACGCCACAGGAAAACACACGCATCTTTCTATGCCCGGCTAGTTGCCCCGACCTTGCCGTCTTCCCCGGTAGTCGGGGCTGGTTGAGCGGGCGACATTTGCATCTTACAAGCAACAAATTGTAGGTCACCCTCCGTTGCTACAGTACTCTCTCCACACTTATTCACAAGGGGAGGGGGGGGGGGGGAGGCAAAGCCAGGCATCTCATGCTTAACATTGTTTGTGCAATGGGATGGAGGACGAGTCAGGTCCAGACAAAGCAAACTGTGCCAGGCTCTGCTTTCTACTTATATAAACGTCGTCGTCTTGACTCTTAAGCGGCAATTTAAGCCATGATGGCAATGCTACGTTAAATGAAAGCAATGCCTGGCACATGCCGCCCTGCCTGGAACTGCTGTCCCTCTTTCTGCCAGCTTCCTCACTTTGGCATTTGTTGATATTGAAATAGTGACAAGTCTTGGAAAGGCACGACCGCCATGGCAGAAGCTGCTGGCCCTCCCATAAAGCTGATATATTCTCGCTTAGGTCACTCGCATCAAAGAATTACTTTTCCTAGAGAGAGAAAGTACAGCTTGCAGTTAATAAACAAGGATTGCATTGTTAAATACAAGACATGGGCCGCCTTGCCTGGAACCACTGCCCCTCCATGCAGCAGGCGTCCTCACTTCGGCTGCCCAAAGCACCAGTGCGCAGCACCTAATAGTGCTGTGGACGCGACTAACAACCGCTCCCTCACCCACGGGGGCGTTTTCAGGGCTATGTTCCTGCGTCCCTAGAACTATAGTGGGATGGGGATACATTTATTGTTTCCTAAGACGCACATGCGCACACACACGCATGCGCTTGTTATACACGCATCATATACACGCACATACACACACCAACTTTGTAGGTAGCTCAAAGTGTAGCGTTGCAAGTGCTGCACGCAGCGGCCACAACAGGAGCAACCCCCGAGGCACAAGCCACCTTGCAGCTAGCTCTCCGCGCCCTTGATCTCAGGTAAAAGTCCAGGCAGCATTTCCAATATTTTTTTCCATATCTTGGTCGTAGCAGGTGGTTCTGAAAAAACCTCAGGATTGGAATGCTGCCGGGACTCCGGGAAGTCCCGGCAGCATTCCAATCCTTTTCTACATATTCCGGTCGTAGTGGGAGGTTCAAAGGAAGTTACAAGTCTTGACGGCTGCCAAAGCTGCAAAGGTGCTGTGATCTTGCAGCAGGCATAGCTCGCCATCTGTGTAACAAAATTAGGGTGTACCTGCAACTGAACATGCTGATCAAACTTAAGACTGACTGGTACAGTCTAGGTACACAGGCATTTGCACATGCTCACACACGTTATCTCAAACACAATTAAAAACGCAGGCACCCTGCCGCCATGGATGCTGCTGTCAACGGTGCTTTGGCACCCCTGCGTGCTAACAGCAGCAAGAAGAGCAGCAGTAAGAACGATGGAGGAGGGGACGACAGCAGCAGCAGCGACGAAGGACAGGTTTGTGTGCCCGTAATTAGTGTATGTGTGCCATGATAGTATAAGGGGAAGAGAGAAATGCGTTTTATTCAAGCTCATCGTGGGCAAATGGGTTAAAATGCCACGGAGTGTGAATGCAAGCGATAGGGAAACCTAACTGTTTCTCGCCCTTTTTTTGTATTTTTTCCCTCCAACAAGATGCAGTGATAGTACGCATTCTCATAGCAGGTGCCCCCGATTCAGCGTGTCTTACTGCTCGACATTTTGCTTGATTCCCACAGGCCATAGAAGACACTACACTAGCACACCACCGTGCCATCTTTGCCGCCGTCCAGTCCGCGTTTGGGGGCGGCCACAGCTCAGCTCGCGCGTTGTGTGGAGACACGCCACTCACGCTTGCTTCTGCTGCTGTTGCTCCCACAGCGGGCATGCGTAGGATGGTGAGTTAATGGACGTGGCTTTGTGTGCATGTATGTGTGTGTGTGTGCGTGCACGTTTGCATGGCTTGCGTATGTTCATATGTTCATTTGTTGTCCGTGGTAATAGGGCTGCCACAGTCTAACTGTTTTCTAGCAAGTTACTTGGTTGCAAGATGTAATGCTTGTTCTTGCACATAACCAAGAACAAGAATATGCAACAAGCATTATTTCTCGCAACCTAGAACATCGGCACAAGTGCAGCGCCAATGGGCTGCAAGTAAATTTTTTTGAAATGCAGGAATCCGTTGGCACTCCCCTGTGTGCCGATGCTTTATGCAAGCATGCTTAGCAGGACTGGCCTACGATGTCTGAATTAAAGGAGGCTGCTCAAATATGTGTGACAAAAGCCACAAAGGATCATTTTACACCATATACCTGTATCTTTCTAGGTTTAGAAAATTACCAACCTGGCTAAACATGCCACACAAGTCACAAACGTGACAGAGGTCATGTCAAAGAGTCACAGGTAGCACTACTGATGCGTCACTACGACAAAAGATGTTTGCTCATTTGCGGCCTTACACTTCCGGCTTTGTTCTGAGGATGTTTTGCAAAGCATGGATAAAAAACTATACATTTAACTGTGTTTCTCAGTTTTGGGCGTACAACAGGTTGACAACATTCTATATTATACAACCTTTTTTCACCCAACATATTAAGCGCTTGTTTTCTTGACTTGTGTTGATCGTTGCAGTCGGGTGACTTGTAATGATTGCTGCAGTCGCGGCTTCAGCCAGGCTGCCTGGCTAAAAGCCTGCTAGCTGGCGTCTGCCAGCCTCCAATGAAATCCATAACCTCAGACTAGGAGGCTACAACCATTTTCTTGTTTTGTTTTGCCCTGCTTCAGGCCATGCATCAAATTGGCAGCATGCTGATGCAGCTGGAGGGGGGGAGCTCCGATACCAAAGCGCAGCTGCAGAGCTATGTGCTCAAAGGTTTGCAGGTGAGAAGTTGTTATGCTCAGTACATTAACAGGCCAGAGCAACATTAGGACTGTTTTAAAGGCGGGCAGGTGTTGTGGTAACCAAATTCTGAATGTTCTTATGTGCTGACATAGTTTGTACACCCTTCCGGGATGAAGTAAATTCGTCACCTAGCATGTTTTAGTGGTAAACCCTAGTTTGTTCGTCACCCTCCCTTAGCTCTTGCCCTCATTTCATGCTTTGGCTGTGTGCCCATTAACTCCTTGATCTCCAGTGTGATCATCAAAGATTTGATTGTGGCATTCACAAAAGTTTAGGGTAAGGTAACTTACACTGGGCCCCTATTGACTTGCTTGAGAAACCCAATTTGGGGCTTAGGGTTAGGGTTTTATGTTTGGTGAGCACACGTGTACATGTGTGCAGGCATCCTTCTTCGTTGCAGAAGACACGTGTACACACACACATGTACTCACACGCACATCTGCACACATATACATACATACACAATATTCATAGGACGAAGACCTGGAGGTTGTGGTTGCTGCCTTAGGCCTCCCCTGTACCTCCTGCCTTCCCCCTGCCGCCCTCCTACACGCACTGCAAACCCCACTCCGACGTGTGAGCCAACTCCTGTGTGGGCCAGCTAAGGCTAGCCAGGGCACGCGTGCTGCTGCCGCTGCTGCACGAAAGGCTGTGCAGCTGCTGGCGAACGTGGCAGCGGCAGCGCCACCAGCAGAAGGGGCGTGTCTGCCAGAGGCGCATGACCAGGCGCTGCTGCTAGTGCTGCAATTTGCGGCTCCTGTGCGTCGCGCGCTCAAGGTAAGAGAATGTGTTTGTACTTAGGGTGTGTGGATTTGACTAGTAAGCCATAAACTCTGATGTGGAGCTGCGGCCAAGACACGCAGGCGTGACAACAAGGTGTCGTTATCAACAAGCTTCAACGCCACTCTTATCCCCCACCCCTGATTGCCTCTTTTACTTTCCCTTTCTCTATTCAGGTGACCAAGGCAGTGCTCAAGGCAGCCGACCAAATTGACCACCCCCTGGCCAAGGCCCTTGCAGGCCTTCAGGCCATGGCAGCTGGCCTGGACCCTCCTGCTGATATGCAACAGGAAGCGGAGGAGGGGGCTGTGGCATCTCAGGCAGAGGGTGAGGGAGCTTGATGCCTAATCACTGCACGATGATTAAGCAAGCTAGGAGGGCGTTGTGCTGTGGCACCTCTGAGGGAGCATGATGCCTAATCACTGTGATCAAGAGGAGGGTGTTTTGCTGTGGCACCTCTGGCAGAGTTAGAATGCAAGGCCTCGCATTCTGCGTTTTAGTCAGGAGGGTGCTGTGCAGGGGCATGCGTAGCGCTGTGTTACGTTGTGCTCCCTGCTCTTTACTCCTGGCTTTTATCAGGGACGCCATGTCCACAGTCTAAACGGGAAGTCTCACACATACAGCACACCCTCTCCGGAACCCCAGTTTTGACGAAGGCAGCCTCCTTGAGACAAACAAGTCAGGTTTCAAAAAGGGTCGCAGTACCTTACTTTTTCTACAAATCAGCGCTTAAACCCCTCTTGCATTACCCCCGCTAGATTTCATGCAGCCAAAGATAGGCAGTTGCTCTGCTTTCAGACTTTCTGTGCTCCAGGCAGTGCGAGGAATTAATGAGAGCCATTGCATTCAAATCATATTTACAGCTCATTACTTACTGCTTTGGATGAGTGTCTGCGCTTACCGCCTTTTCTGGTTATACCTGAACGTTTCCAATCACCCTTATGCTCCAGGCAGTGTAAAGAAGAGCAGCAAGAAGAAGGGCAGCAAAGGAAGCGAAGAGGACAAGGAGGGAGCTGCCCCCCACCAGCAGGTAAAGTGGATTTATGCTGAAGATGGTCCAGCTCTTTGTACTGACTTGTTCTAGGCGACATAGCGCTGCAGGCTGCGCCTCCTGATAAAACTGATAGGAATGGGTAACGAATGAAGAGTCTTCTCAATCGTGCTGGTTATGTAGCTCGTTCCTCAACACATCAGGTAACTCGTTGGGTATGTAGCGTGTTACATAACGACACATGACTCAGATCATGCTGATGTAGAAAGAACAGCAAAAGGGCCACACAGAGAAAGGGAGGGACAGCATTAGTCTTCTGTTGCATCCCATACCTACAAGCCAAAGAGGATATAGTCAGGGTCAGGGGCTGGCAAAAGCAAGTGAATTAAATGGTACATACCATGTGGTAGAGAATTGCTTCTTTATTTTCCCAGAAGCTACTGGAAGACGGGAAAATCAAGAAGCAATTCCCAATCAACTAACCTTATCCTCTTTGGCTTGTGGGTGTGGGATGCAACAGAAAACTAATGCTGCCCCTCCCTTAATCCGTGTGGCCCTTTTGCTGTTCCTGATCTTCCTCAATACTCTATAATACTCTGGCTGAGTGACATATCTGTCACACTCATTTCTTATTATAGGGTGCCGCCAAGGCGAGCTGGGAAGCCAAGGCAGCGCAAAAGGCAGCGCAGGAGGCAGCAGCGCATGCCCTCGAGCGGGCTGTGGTGGACGCGCTGGCACAGGTGTGTATTTGTGTGATGGCGTGCCTAATTGGTTAACCTACCAACCACTACGAGTGCTGCACCTTCCTTTCACATAATCACACACGCTTGCAGGCATACATACATACACTTTACATACAAATACATATATGTAACCGTGTGAACCAAACCGTGGTGAAACGCTTCACCTCACCAAACGCTTTACCACACCAAATGCTTCATCACGGTTTGGTTTACACGGTTACGCATGTGTATGTGTAGTGTAAGCTGCTGACCCCAGCACCACTCCTGTGATTTGCTAGCTTTTGCTCAAAGCACGCACCCTTATTCCTACACACTGACATGCGTCTACACATCTATGCTTGCAGGCCATAGCTGCTGACCCCGCCACTCTCCTACCAGAGGTGCTTCGCCTGCTGGCTGTCGCCCGAGGCAGCGGTTCAGCCCACCCCACCATCCCTCTCCCCTCCCCTTGCAATGACAGCCCGCAGGGGGCTGGTGTCTGCAAAGAGGGAGGCTCCAGCGACCTGTCTTCTGCTGCAGAGCCAGGCTCGCTGCGTGTGCGCCACGTGCTGCTGCTGGCACTGCACCGTGCGCTTGTTTTGGGTGGCATTGGTGGTGGTGGTGGTGGGAAAGGAACGAGGGCTGGGAGCAAAGGGGGGGCATCTGCATCCTCCAAGGAGGGGTCTGCGGGGGTGCCCGTTCTAGCACGAGGGCTGGTGTCCGCGTGCTTCCCTGAGCTGCGTGCCACGTTGCCCCTGTTGCACCAAGCTGACGGTGTTGCAAACTCACAGGGGCGTGAACAGGGAGGGGCCTCCGACGCCCCTCTTGCTCACTGGCAGGTGAGTCTGATGTGTGGATGTTTGAGCAGTGAGCAGGCATGCCTAATTCAATGCTTGTGTGTGTGTGTGTGTGTTATGCTAGTACGAATAATAGCTAGGGTGCGTAGAGCATTGCGCACTGACTGCACAGCACATTCTGAGCTCGTTTCTCTTTCCATTTTACCAAATTTCTGTGTGCATGTGTATGTGTGCTCATCGCACAGGAGGACGCAGCAGAGTGTGTGGAGCTAGGGGGTATTCATGAGGGGATGGGTGGTGTGGGTCTGCCGTTAGCAGGCCACGCAGGGGCGCTCAGCACTAACGCTCCATCAGTGCACGCTGCTGTGCTGTGCTGCGCGCTGCACGCGGGCATGCAGGCGCTGCCTGAGCTGGACGCGCAGCAGGCAGAAACAGCTGAGAGCAACGATGCAGGTGCTAGCACGGGCTCGCAGCCACCCCCTCCTTCAGCTTCCAAGGCCAAGGCTAAAGCTAAGCAGCTGCAAACGCAGCCGGCGGGCAACAGCGGCGCGCAGGCAGGCTCCTCATTGCCTTCTGTGCGCGACATGTTTCTGGGCCTGGGAGGGTTGCAGCCAGTGGGCGCGTTTGACGCCCACCTGTCGCTGCTGATGGACAGGGCGCTGCCGGACCTGCAACCGCGCGTGGCCTTCCTGGCAGCCCTGTACGCGCTGCCTGAGGAGAGTGATGATGGTGAGTACAGTGTGAGTTTGTGTGTCTGTGTGAGTTTTCAGCATTCCTGTATACATGGTCACTTAAAGAACAGAAAGTGTAACAGTGTGTACAAGTGTGTTTATGGAGAATCATTGCACACACAGTTGATTTACAGTTGATGTGTGTGTTTGTAAATGTGTGAACGTGCGTGCTTTTAAATGCCTCGCCACCGCACCACACACCCTTCCTTGCCAATTTAAAGAACAGAGGTGCGCACGCTTCAGTCTGGAAACACACACACACACATAGCATCACATGTGCGTGCACAGCACTCAATCTTGAAACCTTGTTTTATTGCTGCTCAACAGAGCCCTCCACCCACAAAGAAGAAATCCCCGCAGCAGAAGCCCAGCCTTACGCCCACCCTCGCCAAGCCCCTGCTACAGGCGCTGTACGCGCAGCAGCCCTGCGCCTGCATGCCACCTCCCTATCGATGCAAGGCAGTAGTGCAGGCAAACAGCAGCAGCAGCAAGTGGAAGTCACACTGCAGTACCTGCCCCACTTGCTCACCGCTGCTCACAGCTCCCACCCGGAAGTGCGTGGCGCTGCAGTGCATGCCCTTCAGGTAGGGTCAGGAATAAGGGTACAGGGATAGACAGCGGGAAGTGGGCAGTCTTGTCGGTTTTCACACATAAGAACATCTCTTGAGATGCAGAAGTGCACGCAGTGCTAGTAGCCCTGCAGGTGGCGTTAAGGCTCAGGGAGCAGCCCAGAAGTGAGGGACTGTTCTAATTTGTGATAAGTCTTTGAGGTGTCGAATTTTCAGGTGTAGTCGTGTGGGCAACTTAAAAAAGTTGCGTGGGTGACAGCGTCTACTTATCTTCTCTGATGCGAATTTGCTTCTTTCCATCAGAAAGGTTACCCAGTCCCGTACTGCGGGTATCGACGGGGTAAAGGCCTTGGCTCCTGCCAAGAGGCTTTAACTCTTTCGAGAATTAAAGAGCCGCCCTCACGGGGGCGTTTGTGTTGTGTCTGACTTATTGTGAAATGTCGCCTTTGAAAGATCAAGGTAAATAGTTCAATTTTGCTTACAACGCTTGAAACAGTCAGATCAATGGGCGACAGGGGATGAGGCTTGGTTCTCAAGGAGATGCTTGACAGCACCTAATCCCATTATACTTGTTGAGTGCTCGCAGCCAAATGAACTTAGCACTGGAATGAATTTGAGGCGATAGAAGCAGGCTACTTTTTACTCTGTTTACAAGATCATATGCTTAAAGCGCTAGTTGTGAAAGTATGCTCATCGCAAATTGCTGCAGACATTTTTTTCTAGGTACACATGCTGGCGGTGAACTGTGATGCTTCTCTGACACAGACGAAAAGGGTGTCAACAACCTTGAAATGCATAAAAGGGGCTTGACAACAGGCTTCTTATTAATAATACAATTAAAACCCTATCTTGAGGCTAGCTTTGTTATTACCACTGCTTCTCCTTTCAAGCAGTGGTAACAGCAAAGATAAGGTTTGCTGCACAAGCCTGTTTGATGCATCCTGGTAGAGCGTTGCTGTCTGCTGGGGATGAGTGTAAGTCCTAAGGCCGAGATTGCTGTCGAGGCTCTTAAGAATCGTCGCCTGCCCTGTACAAGAACACCCATACATGACGCACACACTCGCGCGCACACGCACCCATAACATTCACCTCTCCCTCATTTTACGCACAGGCTGCTGCGAGCGTGCTGCAGCATCACAGCTCCACCAGCTCCAAGATTGCAGGCAAGGATGAGGGAGCTGCTGCAGCAGCTGCGCTGGCGCCCCTGCTAGGATCCTTGCTGCGCCACGCTACGCTGGTGAGCTTGAGCGTGCTCACTAACAGAGAGTCAGTGGTGTACGTTGTTGGTATTGTGTGGTCATTGGGGTATCTCTTGTTGCGCGCTTGATCTTCAGAAGCTTTAAAAAAGAGTTAATACCCCAAGGTTCTAGCTACCTTACGCCCGTCCCCTCCTTACACTAGGTGGAAGCCTTGCTTGCTGCTGCTTGATGGCCTCTTCCATCTCTCCATCTTTTTGCAATTTAGGATGAAGGCCAACAAACTGCCATTGATAAATGATGAAAAGGAAGTTTTGATGGATGTAGTAAAAAGTGGGCTCATGGAAGCCAACAAAGCTGCCACCACTTCCTGGGTATATGAGAGCATTAATATCTGTTTGCATGGCTCTGAGGACATCTTCAGGGCAGGGCACCCACTCCTGCTACACTGGTCGAAGTGCTGTCTGGTGTCCGTGCATATACATGCAACACGCGCACACAAACATTCGTGCACACACGCATACACACACTCGCAGGTGGCAGCAGATGCAGACGCAGTGGTCGTGCTGCTGCGTAACACATTTTCGGGTGCAGCACGGAGCGAGGACAGTGGCGATGATGGTGCGACGCGAGGTGAACACACACAAGCACCGACTACTGGTGCCGGAGGTGCAAAGCAGGGCAAAGGAAGTGGACGAGGGGGCAAAGGCAGCAAGGCAGCTGCTGCTTCTGAGCAATCTGCTGGTTCTAGTCGTCAGCAGGCACAGAACCTGCCTCTCGCCAAAACATGGCTTGAGATGGAAGGAGGGGCGCCTGCTGTGGATGCCGCCTTTGCTCACTTAGCCCGGCTCACAGGCGATCTCAGTCAGCAGCTGCCAGCTCAGCAGAAGCAGACACAGCACAGCGCGCACGTCGTGCACACATCGCTGCTGGGCCTCCTACAAGATGCTGGTGCAGCTGTTGATAAAGGAGACATGACAGCGCTGCCTGCAGCTGCTACCCCTTCCCAACGCCTCGCCCTGCTCCCTCACGCGATTGAGCTCTTACAGGTGAGCGACCAAGTGCTTGCGTGGGTCATGTAAGAAGTTTTACACGCCATGTTTAGCTGCCACCCCCTCCCAGGGCTTGCCCTACTCCCTCACGCAACTTTGCTTGCAAGCTCATTTTGTTGGTAGGAGTTTCCTGGTTTAAAACCGGCCGTCATGATTAGCTTGATTGGAAATAAAAAGGATTGCCGAATATCACTTGAGAAGAAAATTAATACTGTACGAAAAGTACATCACCGCTCCCTAAGTACTCCCTCACTGTTGCAAAGTACGACGTTCCAGATACACAAATGAACATACGCACACACACTCACGCACAAAAACACACATTACACACACACACACATGATGCAGTCCCTGCTGCGCTTGGCTCCCCATCCCCTGTCCCCTCCAGCACAGCAAGCAGGGAACCTCCTCGTAGGCTGTGCGTTATGTCCAGGTGCGCGCATGTACAGTTGTAAGAAATAAAAATTTTGCTTTGGCCGAGTTAGACAGAGGTGTCAATGCCCCCCCAGAGGTATCAATGCCATGTATGCACACACATGCGTGCGCGACACACTCACACACACACACAAATACACAGAGCCTCTGTCCGCCCACTCTGTCACCCACCCTTCCGCCGCCCTCCCAACCCAAGAGCTCCTGCTCACACTCCTTGCGTGCTCCCCCACCTCGCCCGGGGTGCCCGCAACCTACCACGAGGGTGCTTTGCCCCGTGCATGGTTTGATGCCGCGACGCCACTGCGTCTAGCTGCGCTGCGTGCGCTGTGCTGCGGGCCTCCCGCTGTTGTCGTGCAGGTATGGGTAGGCTTGTGTAGCCTGGCTGCCTGCTGTGCTTATGTACAGCGGAAGATGGTGTAAATCATTGTTTTGACTTCACTCAAGGGGGATCTGATGTTACTCCTACTTTAGGCGGTTTGTACTGCACCGTTTCTTTCTTTTACAGTGCATATGCATTGCGTACAAACAGGCGTTGGAGTTGACAAGTGGGTGTAGTTTTGGTGTGCACTTGAAGAGCTTTTTTGTGCAATGATGTGGAACCTAACTGTACCTGATGCGTGACCTAGTCGCACCAATGTCCTTGCCCTTAGCGTCTTTTGCAGCATTTGGCTAGATCCCCTCTATCAGATTCAGGTGAGCTGGCCAGGTTTTGTTAGTGCTGCTGAGATCAAGGATGCTGGTACACTGATGCCAGCAATAAAACGTCATGCTCACATCCCTTTGCTCTCCTGCTCGGAGCAATCACATGCGCAGTCTAAGTGCCTCCAGAATTGGTACGTGTATACATTGACGCGTACATTCAGTTTCCACTGTGCAGGCCCTTCAGGGCAACAGCAGCCACAGACTGCGCATGTGCACACATTCACATGCACTCCACTGCGCAGGCTCTTCAGGGCGACAGCAGCCCCGCCCAGCAGCAGCACTTCCATGCCTCGCTGGTGCTCTCGCTCGCCATCAGTGCTGCTGGCGACGCATCTCCAGAGTGCCGTGCGGCTGCGTCTGCTGCCCTAGAGGTCCGTCTTCTTGTTTGATGCTCGTTTGATGCTCATCTCGTCTGATGCTTCATTTTGAACCCACTTCATGAGAGTGCTGTGCTCGTTATCCCGTTTGTCCACAGCACGTTCTGATCTCTTTAGTTTCCAAGGGCACATTGCGGTGCTGCGGAGCTAGTTGTGTTGGAGTTGTGTGTGTGGCCTAATCTATCATTTAGTAATTGTGGTTCAGTTGCATATTGGCATCCTTTCATGACTAAAACGCGCCACAAATCCCTTCTTCTAAGGGTGTCAATCCAATGTATGCTAGAATGTTCAGATGAAATATTTAATTTTTGTTTGTGCCCTTGCCTGCACATCACCAGCTTCTCCTTTATTCGCAAGCATGCTCACGTGCGCCTGCGCAAACACACACACTCACAGACACACACTCATACACACTGCAGGCCATGCCTGTATCCGAATCAGCAGTGGTGCCTGTGCTGCAAGCCGCGGTGCCGACTCCCTCAGGCCGGGCACCCTCGCATCACGCAGATGACACGCCGTCCAAAAAGCACAAAAAGTCCTCTGCAAAGAAGGGAGCAGACACAGGAGCAACTATGGCAGCTGGGCCTGTGATGGAGGCTGGGCGGCTTGATTTGGCGGTGCTGATGTTGGAGGTGCTGCAGTGGAAAGCGGTGCAAGGTGCGTGTGTGTATGTGTCTGTGTGTGTGATTGTGGTGGAAAGGGGAAACCGAGTGTTTGGTGATAACTGTTCATGCTGATCTGTAATTGAAGGTTCATGGGACTAGTAATCAGTAACTGTACTAGTCCCTTGAACCTTCAATTACAGATCAGCATGAACAGTTCTTATCTATGCACACACCTCCAAAATGTATGAACCGGCTATCACCCTTTTTACCCACGACTATGTGTAGGATGTTGTGAATAGTCAGGCCACGCTTGTGTATGTATCTCAATGCTGTGGTACACCGATTTGCATGCACGAATGAACACAGGCTCACACCCAAAGTGTGTGTATTAACCCAACTTTTATATCATTGTTTTGTTGATAGACAAACGCCTTGTGTTGACGCCCATTCTTTTTATTGATTTTTCGTGTGATTTATATGGCTGTAAAAGTATTGTTTGTGTGGTTTATGTGGCTATACAGTTGAGTCTTATTGCGCTAAGCTAAAGTAAGTGCTGAAGTGCTCGACTATTGATATGTCTGTTTTGAAAAGGTGGTGTTTTTCCTGTAACTTATGCAGCATGTTGCGTAACACCTTGTAGCTGCATCAGCAACACTAGTTGAGTACTTAAGCACCTACTTTAGGCTGGAGTTCATTTGCTAGAATTGCTGTGTGTGTGCTGGTGGAGGAGTGGGGCGAGACGCTTGTGCATGATGATCGTCACAACTTTTGAGCGTGCTGCTGCCTGATCAAAGCACAGCCGCGCCAGCTGATAAGACAGACTTTGCATGAACGCTTGGCTTCTGACACACAAGTCTCCCCCCTCTCCTGGTGCTTGCATGCTAGTTCTTGTTTCAAATGGCATCATATGTACATGTACACCGTACTGCACGTTTCACCGCGTATCACAATAGTTGTTGACCCACTCAAGGAGTGTCGCAATCTAATGAAGAGTTAAATATTAAACACCTTGCAGAGTTTGTATTGATGCATAGCAACAAATATCCTAGAGTTGGGTTTGAATTCGGGTTGAAAAAGTCTTTCACCGCGTGTTTCTTTCTGCTGTTGCCTTTGATGTATATGAAGGCCTTGCTTGCTTAATTTAAAACATTGCAAAAAGATCTTGCATAGGCTAGCATTTTGCTCAATCATTATAAACTAGGGTTGGCCAAACCATGTATATACGATGTTTTTAGGGCAGGGAACCGTTCATATACGGTGCATATGCTTGCAAGCTCTTGGTGACCGCACATGCAGGCGAGGAGCACGTGGTGGCTGCAGCCCAGCAGTTGTTGGGGGGCTTAGCAGACCTCATGGGTCCACTTTCTCAACCCCATGGCGTCTCTGACATGACAGCAGAGTCTGAGGAAGAGGAGGAGGGCACGAAGCCTGAAAGCGCTGCAGGTACAGCTTGAATGATGTTTTATAACCTTTTGCATACACCACAGTTGAGCTGAAGGAGGGGAGAGCCTGTTGAGAGGAACTGCAGGTGTGTTTGGTGGTCATCAAAACTTGCATGGTCATTAAAAGCCTGTGGGAGACACTGCAGGCATATTGTGGTCAAAATGCATGGTCATTTAAAAACCTGCGTAAGGCATGGCAGATAGATTGGTGGTCATGAAAAGCCTGGTGCATACACCATTAGTCTGACTTGATTTGCCCTTCACTTTGATATGTGCACCGTGACTCAATATGGCTTGTTCTTGCACGCACTGAAGTTGTGGCATTCGTAAAAAACCAACATGATTGCCTGCTCAAAGAACTTTTGAGCAATCATGTTGGTTTTTTTATGAATGCCACAACGTGAGCTTGACGGGCGTTAAATGTTATGCCGCTTTCAACCAAGCCAGTTAGGTTACATTCAAGATGACTTCAAGATGACTTCAATGCGTCCAATCATGCCAAGAAAGTGCATGCCCGAGCTCAACTTTAGGCACAATGCCTAGAAGTCACAGGACAGGTCACGCAAGTAATATTGTGCTTGACACTGCCCTATCAGGAGGTGACGGAGCCCAACCTCCCCACAGCAGCAGCAGCAAGAAAAGGCAGCAGCAAACGCAAGTCGCAACAGCTGCTGGAATTGCCGGCTCTTCTTTGGCGGGCTATGCTGCTCAGCTCATACTGGGTCTCATGGAGGGCATCGCACGCCGCCACCTGCAGGTACCACCATATTTTATTTAATTGGAAAAGCCTTGAGAACTTGTTCCCCGCAACGCTGACAAGTTTGGCCGCACTGTGCTTATCAGCGCCGTAGTCCACAACTCCCTGGGCTGTTTATTCAAATGTTCACTGACTGATGCTCTGATCTGAATCCATGAGGAAGGTGGAGAACAACCTAATGGATTTTCGCACCACCTTGCTTTTTTAGGAAAACCTTGTTAGGTGCATCGCCATTTCAATCAAAATTGTGCATCGTGTTCAAAATCCTAATAACTGAACCGGTTTACTAGAGGTTGCCATATTTAGGCTTGCTTTAACAGATAGGCAAACCAAATGCTGTTAAAAAGCTTAACGCAAAAGAGAGCCTCTGCCTAGATAGCTTCATAACCAGTGCAACTTTTCCAGTGCGCACGTACTCTAATATATGCACACACACACGTACTGATAAGTGTCCCTCTGTTTCCTTTTATCTGTGCAGACCCACCACCAGCTGCACCTCGCAGCCCCCCTCCCCGCACCTGTGGCCAAGCAGCAGCAGCGCAAACAGAAGCAGCAGCAGCAAGACAGCAGCAAGACAGCAAGTTCAGGAGCCCTTGAGGCCCTCAGCCTGCCCCTGGTGGTGCGTGTGGCCCAGCAGGCCCCTGACGCTGCAGTGCGCAACGCCGCGCTGTCGCTGCTAGCTGTGCTGGCCGCAGCAAAGCCGCAGGCGGTGCTGAGTCATGTCCTGGAGGTGGGTATGATGCTCAAGTGTGTGTTTTTGCAGGCCGACACTTATGGCTGATGCTGTGCCTAATAATCTCTGCTAGGATATGTGCACAGGACTGCTCGCCTGTGTTGCTGACACAATGATTGGCTAAACCCTAACACGATGATCTGTCAAACAGTCCTGTTGCCTGCCTTGATACGCTGCTGCTTTTGGAAAAAGCCATTTCGTTGCACATCAAACACCTGGCCGGTGATTATACTCCATAATTAGCTTTCACAGTTTACGAGTTCTCTGAACTTTGAGTTTAGTCAACAATATGAGGCCAGCTGCATGCGCTACAGCACTCCTGTACGCAGCACCACGACCACACGCATTGCCAATTATTGCTTTACACCCTCTCTTGCACTCGCTCATTTGTTTGCCTCCAATGTCTTGCGTGAGGGCTGGTGCCAAGGTGTACAGGTCCTTGTAATCTCAATATGCTTTGCCCCAACCTGATGTGCTGAGAAATTCTGTCGGGGTCAGTGTGTTAAACAGACGTATGGCATTGAAAAAATCAAAATCATCTAAATCTACAAAGTCGGAACATGAGATTTAAATACTAGTGGGGCACATTGAGTGAGATCTTTGGGTTTGCAAGGCATCCACATGAATCACTTCCTTCCTCTCGTCAAGATGTAGATGTATGAGGCCAATCACCACATCAAAGACGCTCGTGACTCCCTCTTTTGGCGACATACTATGAGCGTCATTGATGTGGTGATTGGCCTCATACATCTACAAGGTCAAAGGGTGAACCTGCCATGGGCTGACTGCACCTTCTCTGGTGTAATTTTGTCAGGCAATGCAGTCAGCAAATGGCAGGTCCACCCTTTGTTGTTTCCCTCCTTTGGCTACACCCTATCAAGAGCGTGTTATTATAGAAGACAAACATACACACTTAGAAATACATGCACACTCTTACGTCTTTCTCAGGTCCTGGCACTCGTGCACCGCTCCAGTGCAACCACTGACGACACATATTCTCACAAAGTGGGCCTCACCGCCCTCACTTCTGTGGTGCCAGCCTGGCTGGAGGCAGGCAAGGCGCTGCAGGACCTGTGGAGCTGTGTGGTAAACGCGCTGCCTGGCCTACCGGCGCACAGGCGGCTTGGCTTACTGTGTGCGCTGCTGCAGGTGTGTATGATCTAATGTTTGTCAAATTGCGTGAGTTGTGGAGGGGGATGTAATTGAGGGCCTAATAAGTGCGCTGCCTGGCCTACTGGGTCACAGGCAGCTGGGCTTGTGTGTGTGTGTGCGCACGCTGTTGCAGGTGTGTATGTTTTATGTGCGTCTTAGGAGGTGAGATGTGGAAAAGGATGTGAATGAGGGCCTGAATAATGCACTATCTTGCAACCTGAAGAAGTGAGCACAGCATGTACTGTCCTGGGCTGGTTTGTGTGTATGTGCACTTCATGTGCTGTGTTTTGTGTCGTGCTGAGAAGCGTGCCTCTTCACATGATTGAGAGGACAGATTGATTAAGAGGACAGCCTCGATGTGCAGCCCCTCCTGTGAAGAAAACCTGTGTTTATTGCTGCAACACACACAGGCCAGCCCACAAGAGGACTCCCTGCCCTGTGCCCTCGTCACGCTCCTGCGCGCTGCAGCTGACGCGTCAGAGGGTGCTCCCCAGCAGAAGCCCAAATCACAGGAGAGGAATGCTGTTGCTGAAGAGACCGGGCTTGATGTCGCAGGACAGCAGCCAATGAGCGAGTGGATGATGGACTTGGCGACACAGCTGTCGCTTCAGGTGAGGCACTGGTTAATTACTCGCTGCTGGTTGTGTGGTCTTTTGTAAATCCCCCTTGTTCTGTATGAACGAAATACATATAGCTATGGCTAACGCAACCCTGCAGTCAGGCAAAGCTGGGCTTGTTGTTGAAGACCCAAGCATAATGAAATCCAAGTACGTGATCTCGTTGTTACAGGGTACAGTGGTGTGATTGTGAAGTGTAGAACATCAACAACCTTGCCCCAAAGTACCTTCAAATCGTCTAGTTGCAAAACCAACATGACCATATCAAAAAAGCACTCTCACACCACCTCATCACGCATTCCAGACGTTGGCATTTGTTTGTGAGCATCCTGCATGCTGTGTTGGAGGGGCTGATGATGATCTGTTTTTGCACGTCAGGCTGATTAACGCTGATGACAACACAAACATTATGAATTACTACGGTTTCTGAGGCCTTCCCCATACACACATACATACACGTCTTCTCACCCCATTTCGCATGTTGACTTCTGCATGTATCCACGGTTTTCAGTATAACGCCAATAACAAGTCCCTTTGCTTTTCTTTAGCAAGTTAAAAAATAATTAGAGCCAGAAATGACATTGATTAAGTGGCTTGGAAGGAACGTTGTGCGTTAACAGCATCCAATCCACGTCAGAATCATGTCATCATTCTTGGTTTCCATTGTTTTATCTCTCTACTGCTGTGTTGTCCGGCAATCTGCCTGCTGCCTATGCAGCCTGTAATTTATACTTGTATCATATGCGTCATGTCTGTACCCTGCACGTGCACAACAACTGAATTTGTATACAAAATACGTGAATTGATCGCAGGTTTCCCATAAAAACAAATTATGTCATGGTCTGGTTGTGAAATCCATACGGTGGACGTTGTCTTAATATATCCCCCAATTTGTAACGCTGTATGCATCAAAACATCCGACGTGCATGGAGTTTACCCGACCTGTTTGCTGGCTCAGGATGAGATCGTTTTTGCACGTCAGTCTTATGCACTGCTGAAGACACGCAAACTGAAAAGCGATTACTGAGGCCTGCCGCGCGGGCGCTAGTCATTCCGATGACGTCAATTCATCTGAGGCTCTTGTGCACGTTTGCTCTGTTAGGCTGGTGCATTTCACTTGCTCGAGTACGATTTGACGAGTTGAGTGTTTTCCACCGAAATGGGTTGACTGATACTCAATCCACTGAACACACCAGTTTGTGAAAGTGAAACGATGCACATGCATATGAACAAGCAAGCCTCATGATACATACCAGACAAAACCCTACGCTCCTACTGGTAAACAAAGCAGACCTCATGTGTTCCATTGACACATACATACGCGCACACATACAACACACACAAAACCTGTGAATCATCATGCAGGTCCCCCACAGCGCAAGGCTTCTGTGTTTTGCATCCTTGCTGCCTGCCTCTGTCCAAGCTGCAGACTCCCAATCTGCTGCTCTCCTGCCTCGCATCACGGTCATGTTTGTGGCAGAGCAGATCAAGGTGTGTACTTGTGCGTATGTGTGTGGTGTGTGGCGTGTTTGTATGTGTGTGCGCATGTAGGTGTGGTGTGTATATACTCGTGTGCGCATGTTACTATGGTGTGTATGTAATATGTGTGTGTGTACCTGTGGTGTGTTATGATGTGTGAGTGCGAGTAAGTGATTTGCCACATGTTTGTATGTGTGTGCGCGTGTAGGTGTGGTGCATATATTCGTGTGCGCATGTTAGCATGGTGTGTATATATTTGTGTGTGTGTACCTGTGGTGTGTTATGATGTGTGAGTGCAAGTACAGGCTGTGGCTTGGCAAGGTAGCTCTAATTTGCAGTCGCTGCAGCAATATTTTATCAATCGCAGTTGCTTTGTTGGGCATTGAACATGGCAGCCAGAAAGCATGCGCTCACCTGCACCTACTGCCCTGAACTCTGTGCAGTGGCACACTTTGCACGTTCACATGAGCCGCTGATGTTTCCATTGTTACACACGATGAGTGCAGCTCTTGAGCTGTACATTCCTGATTACAAAAAGCGGATTTCGCTGAGGCTTATTCTCTACATTGGGACCCACGTGTACTGCTTACCTGCGAGGCAGATCATTTCTTGCAATTGCCTTCATTTGTTCTCTGCACACCAATGTACACAAAAACATGCATGTACGCACACATATATATGCGCGCACGCACACACATACATACACGGCCGCTGATGTTTCCATTGTTACACACGATGAGTTCAGCTCTTCAGCTGCGCATTTCTGATTACAAAAAGCGGATTTCTCTGAGGCCCTTCTCCTGCCCAAGCAGCACAATCTTGATGCAAGTTGCTCCCCTTCCTTGATGCCCTTACTGCCTTGAGCACACAATAGCAGCAGCAGCCGCTGATGTTTCCATTGTTACACACAATGAGCGAGGCACACGTGCCTTGCAAGTTTGATTACAAAAAAGCGGATTTCGCTGAGGCTCTGCTCCTGTTTCTGCTCACCGCTCACCCTTGCCGCACCAACTGTCTTGCTTGCTGTGGCACATCGCACCTTGTTGTTCCTCAGTCTAGTGTGTGCGCCCCCTCTTTGCTTCTGCTTGCTCGTATGGCCTGCTTGCACCCTAAAACACAAATAGTGTGCACCCCTGCAGTCCCGCTCGCTGCGAGCTGCGCACACGCAAGGAGGAGCCCCCAGTGAAGAGTTGCAGGCCGGGTGTGAGGCACTCATGGCACAGGCGCTGTCCCAGGTAAGCGCATACCCAAAAAATCAACCTCACCACGTAAAATCATAGCAGAAAACCCTTAACACAGCAACTACCTACTGAATCAGCTGCATGACATCACTGCTGTGAAAGTTTTGAGTTGCAGGAATGCATTTTGTTCATGCGTCGTCGTGCATGCAAGCAAGGCTCAGATTCCATCCTCCGTGCTGGCCTTCCTTTTCTATGGAGCGTACAGTCCCTAAACTTCTGAGCATATCAACTCGCCACCTAGTACTCATCCAGCGTCGCCCGTGCGGGGTGTGGGCGTTAGGACTTTTAACGGTGGTGCCATTTTGGAAGCCTTTGCTTCAATGTCTTGTGCTTGCATGCCAATCGCCCCCGTGCACGCATGCATGCGTGCATATTGCGCGTGCGTGCATGCTGGCAGGACTGCCATCATCAAGCACGCACGCGCATACGCACGCATGCATCTGTCATGCTTAGTCAAGCAAAACACAAATGCAAGTCACCAACTCCCAGCACACAGAGGAGCCTTGGACACAATGATATAACCATCCCCAGCACAGCATTGAGGTGACAATTGTCTTGTTTTAGCACTGCATAAATGACCTCAGATTCCATCCTCCGTGCTGGCCTTCCTTTCCTATGGAGCGTACAGTCCCTAAACTTCTGAGAACAGCAACTGTGTCGCCATGTACTCATCCAGCGTCGCCCGTGCGGGGTGTGGGCGTTAGGACTTTTTTGGCGGTGTCATTTGTATGTCAAGTAATATAACATCAAAGCTGAACATTTACTCCACCCAAGTTAAAAGGCATACAGCTTGCACGTTGTATCTTTCCTAAGCCTATCTTTCCTATGCCTATAAGGTACCCCCCCCTTCCTTCCCCCCTGCCCCCCCACACACAAACACCGACATGTATGTGTTGCACATGCTCCCACTCCTCCCTCCCTCACAAACACACGCGCACATACACACACATACACCTCCAGGTGCAACTCCTAGTAAACGTGCGTGAGCAGCTAAACCAGCAGGAACCTGGAATCAGCAAGACAGCCTCGGCAAAGAAGGCAGGCAAAGCCTCTGACTCAGCATCCGTGCGTCGGCAGGAGAGAGCAATCAGGCTGTCCATTGAAGGGCTGTACAAGCTGTTCGAGGGGCTGCAAGCCATCATGGCCAGCCAGAGCTACATGGAGGTGGGTGGGTGGGAGCTGCACGGAGGTGCCGTGTGAGTGCACTCATACGCTACATGTATTGTATACACTAGCTGCTAAAAAGGAGGCTTGTGTAGGTTGCAAGGGCAACAACTAGCTTTCTTCCAAACAACAGGGTGCTTCCACCAATCTAATCTCTGTGCCCCATTGTGTTTTTGCGTGTTTGGCATATGCCCCTGCTTCGTGCGTGACCATGGCGGTGATGGCAAAAGTTCAAGGCATAGTTCACATGATGCGGTGCCTAACAAGCACTGCCTGGATAAAAACAATTTCTGAACAGCTGAGCCATGAGGTCAGAAGACCTTCGTAGTGTCATATATGCACTCATCAACCCTTGTGCCGCCTCATCTTCTTGTTTTGGAGGGCTCTGCTTCTGGTCTGGAGCGTGTATACCTGCACGTTATGGCACCTGGGCTTGCTCAAATCGACTGATCTTGACACTTCCAAGTCCAAGCCTGTCTGTCAATGCATGCATGTGCCTGGGCATATGTGAATGAGAAAACATCTAGGGAGGCTGATGATTACACTGAACACCACAGACCTGATCTGACAGGCATCGCCTGGCTGGTGAGACATTCATGCACCACTCTGACTCCCTTACTGTCTGTTCTACGTCCATTGCTGCCCATTTCCAAGCATGTAGTGTAGTGCATTTTAAGGGAGGACCTCATGAAGCTGTTCGACAAGCCCTGTTGGAGCGAGCTTGTTCAACAGCACAAACTCCTCTCTTACAATGCACAACATGTAGCACGAGTGATCTAGTGTGGCTGCATCTCGTCAACAGGCACACCGCCCCTGCTTTCATCTCTCTTGCTTGTTGATAGCGTCGTCAGCATCGTGGCAAAACGTGTAACTGCACGTGAAACATCAGGGTGTAGGTTCAACGCAAAGCACACGCATGTGTAAAGCAGCAAGGTCCTAAGGGGCACCCATCCGGATGAAGAAAAACACACAACCACACCAAACCTGTCTGACAATCCGTGACTGAGAAACGTTCACATGCATCACCATCTGACGGATGTGGGTGGTCCTTCCTTGCTGCTGCATTTTGGTTCCTGCTGTTTGTGAGTTGTCTTGCCTTATGCAGCAAATGCGCTCACACCAATTGCTGCTGCATCTTGTTGAAAGACGTCTTCCGTTATCAACAAAACCAGTCCTCATTTCTTGGCCCTGCTGGCAACCTACCAGTTATTGTCGGCACTCATTCAAGCACACCCTTATATTAACACACAGTTTTCTTGCTCAATACATACTATTCGAGCAGGCCCTGCTGCGCCTGGCTGCCTCTCCTGGGGACAAAGTGTGCCGTCGGGCCTTGCGCCTGTTTGCCGACAAAGCAGCTGGCCTGCCTGCAGAGATGGAGCACATTGCCCACCTGCCGGGTCTCAGCAACAAGGACAAGGAAATTCGAGCACACAGCCTGGCACTGGCAGCGCTGCAGGTGTGTGTGTGTCACCTTGTTAAGGTTTCAAGTAAGAGTTGCCGTTATGGAATGTGTCATCTTGTGAAGATCTTAAGTAGGAGTCAGAGTTATGGATTTCAGAGTTCTGGAAGTGGAAAGGTACTTGATGTGAATGCTAGGCTTCCCTTGCATCTAGGTGATTAGGTGCTGGTGTATGTAGCATTAATCACAGTCCTTGGATGTTAGGATTAGTATAGATTGGCTTTGACAAATGGCATGCGTAGAGTACATTGCATGGTAGAGTACATTGCAGCTCAATGATCTTGAAGCGCTTGTATGAAGATGAGGTGTTCACGTGCATGTACCTTAGCGCTGGTGCACACACAGTACACACACACACATACACACACATGTACATACACACAGACACACACACATACACACTTGTCAGGTGTGCCCCATGCTCTCCTCCCCCACCCTCACCGCCGCCTCATCCCTCACCCGCCAAGCTGCCCTCCTTGCCTACACCAGTGTGGTGCGCGGCTGTGGTGCCTCATACCCTCAGCCTGTGCTAGCAGTTCTACCCACAGCTGTAACCTGTGCCACTGACGACCCGAGCTGCGCAGGTGCGAGTGTGCACAGGTTACTCGTGTGCGAGCATGATTCACAGCGGCCTGCCAGGTCAGCAGTGCAAGTGGTGCTGCACAGCTATAATTGTCTGATACAAGGCAGGGATTGCAGTGCCTTTGTTTGTTACTGTAAATGTGTCAGCATCACCGTGCGTGCGAGTAAACGTGTCAGCATCAACGCGTGTGCGTGTAAACAAGTCAGCATCACCGTGTCAATGTGTCGGCATCACCGTGTAGGTGTGTCGGCATCACCGTGCATGCATGTCTTGTCTTCTGTCCAATCCGGCCTCCTTGGTGCTGCTCCCAGTGCTGGGGCTAGTATAACCTGCTCATTAATCATTTGGCTTGGTGACACCTCTATTTCAAACCTGTTGACTTGGTTTTGAAATACCTAACCCCCAGTACCCCACTCCACTGGTGTCACCTTCGGCAGCAGAAGTGGACATGCTGCTTAACTTCAGACGATGCACACACGCACTTGTGCTAACCCACATACTCACTCACACACACACTCACACACACACACACCATCCATTTACAGTCCGCGGAACAGCTCTGACCGCCATAGCTGCAGCTGCCCACGCATGCGGTGCTCAGCTTGTGCCCGTCCTGCCTCTGGCCAGTGCCGCCGTGTTGAGTGCTGTGGAGTCCGCATGCAGCCGCTTGTCCACTCCTGATGCCCTCGCGACCGCTGCACGCAAGAGTGAAGCTGGCACAGCCGTTGCCGCAGCTGGTGGTAGTGGTACCAAGGTTGCGGCGGCCACCCCCAAGAAGCACAAGAGTGATGGTGGGGAGGAGGAGGAGGAGGGAGAGGACTCAGAGGCCGTGGTAGAGCTGGCAGCCGCCCTGTCTGCCCTTAGGGCCCTAGTGCAGCAACTTGGCCCCTTCCTCAGCCCCTACCTCCCGCGCCTGCTGCGTGCACTGCTCCACCCCGCCACGCTTGCGCGCGGTGCACCTGAAGGTATGTAGTGTGTGCAGGTGTGCGTGCGCATGTGCGGGAAACAGGCCCTGGTGCAGCAACCTAACCTCGGCAGCAGTATTGGAGAGGCGCACAAGCAGACTAATCTGTTTCAAGAAAACAGGCTCCCAACTCACATGATGTCGGTTTGATTTGAACCCTCCGCCGTTTCTTCTTGCCACAGGCACAGCCCACAAAGCCCCCTCTCCTGCTTTAAAGGACAACGCTGGCAGGGGCGGAGAGGGCGGCACCGCATCGCCTTCCATCGCAGCCGCAGCTGCAGCCGTGCGTGCAAGCCTCCCAGCATGCGTGCCTGCACGCCTCCTCCTGCAGCCCTTGTTTGGTAGCTTAAACCACGCCATGAGCGGAGGCGGCATGGGCCCCATGACGGTGCTCATGAGTATGGTGGCAGCTGCGGCAGCTGGCATGGAGGCGAGTGTGGCGGCAGCACACCACGAGGCGATCTTTGGCTTTTTGCTGCGTGCACTGGATGTGCGGCATGCAGCGCCTGCAGCGCTAAAAGGTGTGCAGACTGTTACAGGTTTCTGAATGAGTGAGGTTGGCCAATTGAGTGTCTTTAATCTACAACTGCAAACGCTGTATGAAATTGCAATTGAAAGCTGAGTAGTTTTTTTACTGTTTGGCCAACCCTATGTTGGAGGCATGAGGAAGGGTGCTTATTTGTGGTGTGATCCTGCTTTCCATACAGTATTTCAGGGGTCGCTGCCAAGCTTCCAGTACTTCCCTACATGACCTCACCTTCCTACAAAGCTATACTTCAACATGTATGTACACTCGCTTTTAATAACTCTGCCAACCAATTCTGTTTGAAAACAAGGATGACTTGCTGGAAAGTCTTGGTTTCTAAAGAGGCACTCTCCAGTTTGTGTGCTTTTGTATTTTGATAGTGGTTTAAACTTATAATGTGCTATTTGGGGTGCATCCTCCTATAGCTGTGATCACATCAGCGATTAAGTTGCTCACTTTCATTACGCGTATCTTTTACAGCTCCAGAGGCTGACAATGTCTTCTTTTTGTTGGCACATACAACTAATTTGTTACGAGCTGCTCACTCTCATTCCATAACTCCTTTCCGTTTAGTGAAGCCCTCTTTTCCTGCAAAACCTTCCTGTACAACTTTCACAAGTCACGAGTCTCAGGCCGTCATCACAGCCCTCGGGGCACATGAAGCTCACATGCTCACTCTCGCCTGCAACTCCTTCAGGTCACGAGCCAGAGGCCGAGCAGGCAGTCATCTCTGCCCTGGTGGCGCTGGTGCTCAAGCTGTCAGAGGTGCGCTTCAAGCCCCTATTCCTGCGCCTCCTGGAGTGGGCGACCCTGCCTGCCTTGTCAGGTAGGATATCTTCCTTGTCGGGTGGCAGCGACGACACTGATAGCTGTGTCTAGCAGGGTGGAGATGGCCTAACATTGTCAATTTCTCTTAGCACACATTTTACACCTGCGTTTTACCGCACGCTTAGTCATTGGGTCCCGTTTCTTGAATTGATGCTTGGGTTGAGAGAAGCACAAAAGCAGAGCTAGCTGCTGCTGTCTCAGGTGCAAACTCGGTGTGCCTGCATGCAGCAGGAGAAGCTTCCAGAGGAAGTTAACGGGGGGGCCCCGCAAATGTTGCAGATTCTTTAACTTTAAGGACTCTTGCAAAAGCTAAATGCTCGCAAATTAAAATTGCTGATAAAATTGGCCTTAATCTTCCATCCTTGGCTGATGCACATGCGCATGCTGCCCACGGTCCCCATCACGTGCAACTTCCTGGCTAGGTTTTGTTTGCCCATTCTTAGCTTGTGCCCATCTGCGTTTCCCACCATGAGTTATTGCTCTTCTCATTCATACACTTGCAATTGCAGCAGGAGGGGGAGGCCTGGGCCGCCTTGTAGCTCTGTTTGGTGCCATGGATGCCCTGGCGGTGCACTTGCGCTCTGTGCTTGTGCCCTATTACAAGTAAGTGCCTCTCTTGAAGCTGTGGTCTGCCTTCCTGTTCCTGATGCCGTGCCCTATGTCAATTGCGTCCACTTCTTTCCTGCGCTGTTCATAGCTACTTTTGATATTATAAATGTACGGCACCTTTGATTTTGTGATTACAAAAAAGCCAACAGGCAACACACACACACACACATCTCCACCTGCAGGTACGTCGTGGACTTGTGTGTGCAGCACCTTGCTAGCTCAAATGCCGATGCTACCGCTGGCCGCCCCAAGAAGAAGCAACGCAAGCAGCAGCTCCTGGATGGTGCTGAGGGTGAGGCGCACGTCACTGGTATATACAAGCTGGAACTACGCATGCTTCAGTAATCTTGCATGCTGTTTCTGCAGCATGGGTTTGGAAATATGTGGGACCTGGACTTACTCCCTAGCAAATAAACTTATTTGTTTCAAATGACAAATCATCTCCATACCAGTTAGATATGCACGCAAAGTAGCAAACTGGTATGAAGGTAATTTGTCATTTGAAAGCCTTCCTCAACCTTCAACCGCACTCATTGGCACACCGCTTTTATTTAATGCAATGACAGAGACAAAGAGTGATGTACATAGTCTGTGTGGTCTCTTACCCATACCACTGCATTTTTCTTATTGCAACTATTGTCATCACATTATCACATTTAGTGCCTTGTAATAAACGTCAATGTAGGAGAGCCTGGCAGCTTGACTGCATTGGATGCGTGGGTGCTGAAGGGGCGAGTGCTGCGTGCATTGCACCGCTGCTTTCTGTACGACTCAGTCGGCTTTGTGGACCAGGATAAGGTGTGTGGATTGGTGTGTACAGGTTTATTCGCCTGTGTTCTGTGGAGGTTATGATTGGCCATGTGTGGACCACAACAAGCGCGCTTGTGTTTGTGTAGCAATGATGTGTGCGTGCACTGAAACGTGTGTGATTTTGTTGGCAATGTAGGTCCGTACTTGTCTTGTACTTTTGCCTGGTTGACACATCCACTCATGGTAAATGAAGCAAGGATGCAGCACAGACACACACACGCACGCACGCATACATACACATTCGCCGCTTCTCTGACCAGGTGGAGCGCCTCCTCCCTGCCCTTGTGGAACAGCTGGCCCTCCAGCCCCCCTCTGACGCAGCCGCCCTGGCTGTGACCGTGCAGTGCAGCGCCCCAGACCTGGACGGCGCCCTTACACCAGGTAGAGATGGCTCAGTTGTGAATTGCACAATGTCTGATCATCAGGGCCATCCTCATTGTCCATGCTATATTCTGCATCGGGGCGTTTACCCTTGGATTGGATGGCAGGGCGGTTCGCAAGGCTGCCAGAGATATGCGTCCTGGTAATCAACATGCTGTTGTGAACTGTGATGAGTGTGCAACGCCTTGTTCATACTGCACACACACACAGGTGCACGCAGCCCATGCGACACATACGGCATGGCCACCGTGGGTGCCTTGGTGCAGCTAGCAGTGGCAGCAAATTCAGACTTACATTGGAAGCCATTGAACCGGCAGGTGTGTGGTGGTTTGTGTGTGTGTGTGTGCATGAGTAGACCCCGTGGGGTCAAAATTTCTCAGTAATTGAGTACGCACGGGGGTTGATGGCTTCAGGACTTGAAACGAAGTGGTCATGCTGTCTTAGTTGTTAGTGAATTTGCGCACAGGTTATAATAAGAGGCACCAGATTCTTAGGCGTCAGATCAAGCAATTGTATGTAAACACAGCTGCTTGCTTTGTCCCTGGGGCTATATGTTGTCTTCAGTGTGCCCAAAAGGACTTTAGATGCCCCCAGGACACAGCTTGTCCAGATGTACTTGCCTTCTCCAAGTTGTGTGTCTTCTCCTTGTTTCCTTCCCACAGGTGCTGATGCAGACGCGCAGTGCATCCAGCCGCACACGCTGCCTGGCCCTAGAGGTTGTGGCTCACATGCTGGACAGGCTGCGTGAGGAGTACCTTGTGCTGCTGCCAGAGGTGAATAGAGATGGGTTCGATATTTCCTTGTTGGGGATGGGGATATGTGACAGAGGGTGATTTGTGTACCTCGTGTCGAGGGACATCATATGGAGTGGATGCACACACACACACAAATTCCATGTAATGCCCTTGACTAACATCAGAGCCTACCACGTGTATCATTTGACGTACAGACACCCTTCCGTGGGAAACTAAGTCGTACGTCATACGGCACAGGACATGGGGAGGCTTAGTGTTTGCAAGGGCATCAATCATGAGAGACATGTGCGCGCCATGCTGGGTTGTTGCTTATCCCAAACCTGGCAGCTAACAGCACTCAGGTCCAGAGCCTAAAACATTCAGGGAGAGGCTCCCTAGCTAGATGGCCAGTCGGCAAGAAAAGCTCCTCACGCTATGTTTTAACTGCGGCATTAAAACTGTCCTAGATTATGAAGTTGTACTGAGATATGGTCACTGCCTGCTCGTAAAAGAGTCAGCCGCTTGCCCTCATACATACCTGCATGTGCTATGACTGTGATGAATGATAGTGGTGTTTGTTAAATACACTTGCATGCTGCAAATTTGCATAAAGAGGGACGTTGATGCAAAAAAAAGCTGAACATTTCCTGAAGATTCAATAACCCCTCTAAGAAGTACTGAGTCCCTCTGCCGCATAGCTTCATGCTCAGCTTCATGTATTGTTTTGTTCACATTCGCGAGTTCACATTCCAGTACCTGTCTCTTGCACCCTCTGTCTTTGTTTCCGTGTAAACGCCCTTTTTCTAACAAAAGCCCTGGACGATGATGTAAAAACAATGCTGAATCATAACTGAGGATTCAATAACCCCTCTAAGAAGTACTGAGTCCCAGGCAACCACCACAACGGTACAAAAGGCCATTCCAATTCCATCATTATACCTGCACTGACAACCATGCTCACTGCACAACCTACACCAAAGCATACAGACTCAAAAACCATAAACCTGCTTTGGCAACCACTTCACCGCATAACCTGTACTAAACTTGCACTCATTACCATACCCAGTAAGCGCGCGTTCACTCTTCAAGGACCAGTTTGCATGTCATTGGGTCCTTGGTGGCTATTACCAAGTATTTAAGTGGAACCAGGTTTGCACTCAGCCTGCAACCGTTTTACTTGCCAAATATTGATTTAATTGTCAGTGATTGTGAAGCTACAATCACCTTTATAATTAAATCATTATTTGTTTGGCAAAAAACGGAAATTTTTAATAATTATTGGAGCCCTCTCCAAACCGAATTTGAAGTTAAAAATCAATTGTTTTAGGGTTTACAAGCTCCCAGCGTGCCAGGGTGAACCCCCTGGCCCTGTTCTTGAAGCCCCATTCCCCTGCTGAGGGGTTGGCTGCTCAGCAGAGAGGCCATGAGAAGCTGCAGAGGGAGAGGCAACTCAGGGAGCTGGCAGAGGAAACAAGGGGCAAGGGGCAAGGCTGTGATGAGGCCTGTGGGGCGCCCATGCATATGGCTCCTCCTCTCACAGCGCCTTCAGACCATTCCTCTGGGGCATCCACGCAGAGTTGGTGAAGACTGCAAGTGGGTAAGAGAGGGTTGCTTCTCTGATTTAGGTTCCTCCACACATGCAAGCACTCACAGACAAGTCGTTCTCTCCATGCAGCCAATGGTCAGTCTGCCCAGCAGCAGCAGCACTATACAGGCAGCAGCAGCCAGCAGGGGAGGGCTCTTGAATTCACAAATTAATTCCAAACAGGAGCCTCGCAAGTCCCTTAGAACTCAAAAATTAATTCCCAGACCCCATAACGAACTAAATCGAAATGTTAATCAATTTTGATAAGTTGGTGCCATGAAGTGACCAACCTGCGGTGTATAATTTCCCTATTTGTAATGGAGGGGTTCTATGGTATTCGGTACCGGAGTGGCCCTTTTCCTATTTTGTAGGGAGTGGTTTCACTGTCTGCATTCCCTTTTATTTTTAATGGTAGCTCTTTCAGACTTGATTTGCATCCCTTAATCCCCTTCCTGCAGGCTTACCTGAAGTCACACTTTTTTTTGCTTTGACCTAACTCCTCTAATTCCCTCATGAAATTGCAGACCTTGCCCTTCTTGTCAGAGCTGTTGGAGGACCCAGATAGTGCAGTAGAGGCGAGGGCACAGGATATAGTTAAATTACTTGAGGAGGTATCGGGTGAAAAACTGGACGAGTACTTAAAGACTGCTTAAGTAGATTAAACCTCTACTATTTTTTAAATGTTCAAGTACCAGGCTGTCTTATTTTTCCTAAATCGACATTCTTTATCAACACAGTATATATAATTATGATTTAAATTGTGCGACTTCCACCAGCTGAAAAGATGAGCACTCCATAACCCATTTTCTTGGTAACACCAATGCAGGTTACAGGTTAACTACCGCCAGTACAAAAGTGCGCTGCTAGGCTGCGTATGTTAAGGCAATGTGAAATCCAACATTTATAGTCTGTGACGGCTGGGACTCCACCAAGTGAAAGGCACATCTTAATATGACTCGACTTAAGGGGGACCACAAGGCATAATTGAGTATGATTTGGGTTTATGAAGGTTTGGCGTATCTGCAAAGGGGCCCCCCAAAAATTGGCATCGAATTGAAAGGTTGACAACAATACCTATGACTGTGCCGTGCACACTGTCTCAACTGTGGCATGAATAGCTCATTTTCTACAACGTCATCAGCTGAAGCTGGTAATGTCACTGGTTTTGACAAGCCCCAAAATGAAACACACAATCAACCAAAACTGCACGTCAGTCCTTCTCTCTACACCCAGCTCCACAAAATTGTTATCCCTTGCTCTCTGTGCCATCACCAACTATACATACAAGGAACTAATTTTACCATACATGCCGCAAGTGTGTCATACTTGCCTTAAGGTTATGGCCGCACATTAATATAGCACGCCACGAATCAATACAGCCAAATCTACATAGTAGCTTAACCAGTGGCCAGCATGAGCTCTTGCGCCTTCATAAGCTCCTTGTAGTGGCTCGAAGTAGCACTCAGCTGTGCGTGCGTCCCCACTTCTACCACACGCCCCCCTGCCATCACTACTATCTGGTTGGCACTCTGCAAGCAAAAAGTACAGTAACCAAGAAGGAACCGGAAAGGCCATTAAAACTGCTACCCTAGGTAAGGTAAGGTAAGGTTACATCACTATATATGCCTCAAAGGGCATCTCGGAAGTTGCTACTTTGCATTTGTAATGGAAGTACAATGGAGCCAGCAAGCGCAACAATGGGAGCTACGGCTTCTGAAATGTGCTGTTCGTATTAAACAGCTGTGACATCATTGTAACACAATCATACAATGCAGCACTCAGGCTAGCGAAAGCCGCTTCAAGCCAGAATGCCACCTGCAGCTTACAAATATTTGTATTCTGTGTGCGCATTGGTTAAGTAAGCCAAACAATATGTACAGAATATTCGATGTCCAGCCTGCATCTGCCGCAAATGCAGTCCAATCTGAGAGGTAGGCTAAGCTATAACAACTTGACTTCAAGCGAGGTATTAAAAAATATAAAGCTCACCTGAATGGTGGATAGTCGATGGGCAATGACCAACACGGTTCGTCCCTTGACTAGTCGCTGTACTGCCTGTGAGTGTGTATGTGTGTTGTATGCGTGGGCTAGGCACAATGGTGTAATCCGCCTCATTGACGAATCACTGATCGATAGCCTTGGGGGGGGTTCATGACAGTGTACCTCACACACAATAATACATACATACATGCATGCATACACACACAGACCTAATTACACACGCGCACACACATATTCACACGCACACACCTGCTGTACCAGGGCTTCACTGACACTGTCCAGTGCACTAGTCGCTTCGTCCAAAATGATCACTGGCGAGTCCTTGAGCAATGCGCGCGCTAGAGCCACTCGTTGTCTCTGCCCCCCTGAAAGCAGCACCCCTCTATCTCCAACCATCGTGTTGTAGCCCTCAGGCAGATCCTACAGTCAGGCACACAAGACAGGGATGTAAATTTCCTCCCAGATAATGTACATGGCAACCAACTAAGTACCACTAAGCATGAAGGACTCTTATCAAAACAGGTTCCCTGCACCATGGGCAATCGTTCCCTCGCTTATTGGCATCAGGACAGCACCCTCTGGTCCTCAAATCATCACCCTGTATACCTCAATTCTGTAAGTGCGTGTGTGTGCGTGTGTGTGCGTGCGTGCGCGTCTGTATGTATGTGTGTGCGTGCATGTGTGTGCGTACGTGTGAGTATGCGAGAGTGTGTGGGTGCATGTGTATATAAACATGAGTCTTGCACGGGTGGCTGTGTGGGCAAATGCCGAGTGCTGCCTCCATCACCCTTCTTACCTACAAAACACACACGGCTCTGATTCAATGTTGAAGAGCAGAGAGAGACGATCCAGTTTGCGTACAAGGTCAAATGTGTGTTACTTTTGAGTTTTGCCCTTATCCTATGCAAGTTCATCAAATCCAAATACCTAAATCGAGCACAAAAATATGGCTGCTCACCCTAACACGCCAGAAGCACAAGTGCTCTTCCTAGCTGCAAGCCAAGCCAAGCTTTGTTACGCTTGAACATACAAAACGCACATCAGGCACACCTTGATGAATTCGTGTGCGTTTGCAGCCTCTGACGCTGCCTGTATTTCTTCTAAGCTGGCATTGCCGTGCCTTGCGTACCCAATGTTGTCTGCTATGGTGCCTGCAAACAGAACAGGCTCTTGGCTCACCTGCATTCGATTGAATGGCGCACACATAATTGTTAAAGCATGAGGTGAAGAGTACTTAGTGCTGGGATAACTTGACCAGCTCATTCATTCATGAACATGTGCATGTGCAAGCGCTCATCATGGCTGCTGCTTCCGCCGCCACTCAAACGCACGCACACCTTCATCACGATCATGTCCACCAGCTACCGCCGTAACCCTCTTCACCCACAAGGCAGGTTGTTAATCAATGTGCTGGCTCTGGAAACTCTATAGTCACAGCCTCCAGGCTGCCCAAAGGCTTAAAATTTGCAGTTCTGAACCGAAGTGCCTCTGCATGATTAACCATTCATGCCAAGGTGTAGCATCTCTCTTGATTGAAGTTTGTACGTAAGTTTGTACCGGACTCAACTATACGCGGATTACATCACGCACAGGGCGGTTAAGTTCCCAGGATAGAATTGTAAATCAAATTATATCTCTGATATCGTATCGTTTACTAATGGGGACGGCTTTTACCAAAGTAAGTTTGGTTCAGAACAAGGCCCCACAACAGAATCGCCTGTTTAAATCCAACACCACAAAAACCTGAACACATATACATCCATCCACACGGCCTTTGAAGATCCCATGCTACATCTACATCTACGCACACGCATACTTTCCCTACTTCCACAAATTACCATACAGTACAGCGCACACACACTCACCATGGCTATAGCTTTTGCCCACTCCCCCCGCGAAAACTCAGCCACTGGTTGGCCGTTGAGGTAAATATCCCCTTGCTGCGGCTCATAAAACCTGTGGAGCACATGCACAAAAGGGGGACGGGATTAGGGAAGGCTGTCTCGCAATGGGCACAGAGCCTGCAGAGATGAACACGGTCTATAGAAGGCTGTCTAAACATGTGATAGAACAGCTGTCTAGGGAAGGCTGTCTCGGAATGGGCACAGAGCCTGCAGAGATATAACACGGTCTATAGAAGGCTGTCTAAACATGTGATAGAACAGCTGTCTAGGTACGATGCACAATTATGTGACCTGATGTGGCATGTCCTATACACGGTATACAATGCCATGCATGAAGGTAAGCTTAATAAGAAAGAGACGCCCCTGCCCATGCACCTTGCCGCCACCCGTACTCCCGTAAACCCGTTTCAAAATTTCAGCTTGGCAAAGCTCTATAGCGACTGTAATTCAAGCAATTGTGAATCAACACTCCCTGGGCACTCTGTGCACAATATATTACATACATTTGTTTACGTAAGCCTCCTCCTCCCCTGTGCTCCCTCATCAACCAAACCCAAAGAGGTGCTCCCTCCAACCACATTCCTAAAGAAAGGCAATCATTTCACGCATGCCCATGGCCTGCCACTATGCTCCCCCACCTAGCCCCCTAAGTCCACATCGACGCTCTTTCCGCTTGCTGGCGCCCCTCTCTCCTCATTCATCATCAACCAACAATGCACCCCAACAGCAGTCCCTCTCTTTCATCCCACAGCAACGTCGGTTACTTCAGTTAACCTTTTGCTGCCTTGACGACATCCACCCACTCACCCCACCTAAATGCTCTTTCCCTTCCAAATACCACCATCCCCTCCCCTATGTGTGTTGCTGCCTTGAAATTGTATCAGTTCTGATCAGGTCAGGCTCCTTGGAAACCAAGAGATCAAACCTGATCAAGGTGGTGTTTTCTATTATCTATTGTATATTGCTTTTGCATATACTTCCTGGATAGCATCCACTCAAACTCCCATCTCAATAGCATACCATTTCACTCAAGCATATCATATGGCACGCATTTCCCCCTGCCTACCCCCCCACCACCACCACCACCCACCCACCCACATACTGGCACACATATAGCGTACATGCACAGTCACACATAAAACTCACACACCACACCTACCTTGACAGCAACGCTGCAACGGTGGACTTCCCTGACCCAGATCGTCCCACTAGAGCTGTCATGGACCCTTTGGGTAGAACTAGATCTAAATTGCTGAGCACGGGTGCTTCTGGGCGGACGGGGTAAGAGAAATGCACGCCACGAATCTCCAGGGGCCCCTGGCGAGCAGCCTGAGCGGTGGCAAAGTTCAGAGGGGAGGATGCTGAGTAGCATTTGGGGCATGTGGGGCAAACAGGGTAATTAATACACGCCACACTTATCCAATGGACACTTATCCAATGGGCACTTATCCAATAAACACCTGTCCAATAAACACTTATCCAATGGACACCTATCCATGGACACTTACCCAATGGACACTATTCCAATGGATGCTTATCCAATGGACGTTGAACAGCCTTGGGTTTCTTTTGGCAGCTTGCCACCTTTCGACCTGCTTAATGACACAGCTAAAAAAGACCCATGTCCTCTGAGCTGCAAAAACCCTTTTCGGCTTACTCATACCCAACTCCCCTCACCTCCACTGCAGCATTGTCAGCGTACGGCTGCATTGACATCATTTCCGAATAAAAACGATTTCCCACACCCCCAAACAAACAGCCACACCCTCCTGACTACCCCCGCACCTCCACCGCAGCATCGCCAGCCATGTCAGCGTATGGCTGCCACTTGACCTGCTGCCCGTTAGCTACCTCCCACCAAGCGCCAGGGGGCAGGGCACCGTACATAGAGGGGTCAGGGTCCGAGTCCACTAGCATGCTTTGTATCTGAGCAGAGTGAAAGCGATGCAGGTGTAGGTGCTTCTGGGAGTGCGCAGCGTGGTGCTTTTGAGAGAGGAGAGGCACCGCACACAGAGGGGTAGAGGCACCGTCACCAGCTTGATTACACTTTGATGTTCCAAGACATCAGGAATAATTATCAAACATCATATTCAAGCTATAATGAATTATTATATTTGGGACTTAGTGAGGTCAGGGTTTGGGCCTACTCTAATATAATTTGGCGCAGAGCAAGTTCAATAGAATTTAAACAAGCACACACAGACATACACACACACACAAACACACACACAGACATACACACACACACACACACACACACATGAAGCTGCCGGAAAATGCTGCATGAGTGGTAAGCAGCGCGCCAAAACAAGAGATGACTGCTTGTGAGACCGACCCTCGTGATACCTGCGGCCAACTAACAAAACGCTTCCATTCTACTCCCATCTCCACATCAGACCCACCCTTGAGAAAGCCCCTGACGCACGGCGCAGTTCTGACAGCGTGTTCACAGCGCCCTGGAAGTGATAGCGATATACACGGCAAAGTTCGACAAGGTCCCTGGAATACACCATCGACCTCAATGTGTAGCATTTGAATTCTAGTTCTGTTTACACAGCATAAGCAAGGTACAAATACTCTACACACGCGAAGTCTAAACATGTACACTCATGCATGCACAACTGCACACACATAATAAGGTGGAACTACACACACACACACACAAACATACAAACACATATAAACACACACACAAACATACATACACATACAAACACACTCACCTGCGTAGCGTACAGCAATGAAAAGGTGAAGCCAATGCCGCTGATCATGACTCTCAAAGGCATGAGACCTGCGCTAACCAGCCAGCCACCCCAGCCGTACAGCGCAAGCAGCGACATGTGGATGGCTGCCCTGTTGGTGGCCTCAAACCAGGCCTGCAGGTCGCAATTGTAGGCAGCAATGAGCCACTACTAATTATATGCTCGAGTTAACCACCCCCTCTGTCTGTGGTAAGTCTAACCAAGCCGTTGATTGCATAGCCAGTGATGACAACTTCAATACTTAATAACCGGCCCTGCCCATGACCTATGCAAGCAGTGGTTTCAGCAAAGGACCCCAGAAAGCACATTTAACTACAATACTGTGGTTTCAGCGAATTACCCCAGCGAGCACACTCAACTACAATATGGAAGGTGCCGCTGTTCTCACGTGCAAGAACACACAGAACAGATAGGCGCACACAGAACAGATATGTGCACACAGAACAGGTGGGCGCACACACAACGCCCCTCACCTTTGCCCCTGCAAACCCCAAGCCTGCCGCATAGCTTTGGCTGACATGGCTTTGGAAGCGTTCCCGTTCAAGGGCCTCTCCCGCAAACGATCTGCAAAGAGAGTGTGGAGTTGCTACTGTTTTGCGTGATAAGCTGCTTCAGCGCTGGCATACCACCACAGATGGTTTGATGCACTTGCTTGAGGGCATTTCCAAGTGGGCCTCTCTGGCTTATTCCACGAAGGACTTCCAAAAGGGATGTGGCAAGCCGGGCTCAAGTACCTGCAACTACATATCCGTGTGGCCTTTGTGACGAGATACAAGGATCCTCACGTGAATAAGACTTGGGTAGCGACTGGTCGTGCGACTTGCAAGGCAGCCAGAACAGGGCATCATTACTGAGGCAGACAGGACAGGACAGGGCATCATTACCGAGGCAGCCAGAACAGGGCATCATTACCGAGGCAGACAGGACAGGACAGGACAGGACATCATTACCAAGCAAGGCTCACAAGGTGTTGAGCTCCTTGTGACCTGTTTGACGCACACACTGACGCACACACGCACACACTAATGCACATAATAAAATCAAAAACACCCACGTGCACAATAAGCGTGCGTTCACACACATTCACACACATACGCACACGCACACGCACACGCACACACATTCACGCACACGCAAACACACACGCACATACACACACACATCTAAACATATACACGCATAGTATGCACACACACGCGTATAAACACACGCGTAAAAAAATACGCACACATCAGGAGGCAGGATTTGTTTTTGAAGGAAGGCATGTGCTGGACCGCCCTGACCCATCACCCACCCCCCAAATCCCCCTTCCGGTGCCCCCATCCAGACAAAATGGGTACCAATCTGCTCCTTTTTCAACAAGGCATCCATCTGCATACTCATCAAGACTTGAAACTGAAGTGTTGCAGAGTTATGGGGCAAAAATTGAGATATGGACGCCCATGCACACATGACCTACCAAGCAACCACAACTGGCTTGCACAGTCCCACATTGCTTCCATTTCTTCAGAATTCCAATGACTATTTCATGCTGGCACAATCCTGTAAGTTTGGGTCGATTTGCTGCTCCATTGACTTGACTAATCCCGCGGCCTGCACCTGAGCGCGTGTGCCTCTGACTTTTGGACATGTCCATAGACCCCCCCTTAACCCAATTTGCCCGAAAAGGGTGCCAATCGACTGGGCTTAAGCTGAGGATTCCGACAGTATATTTGAGATTCTGTAGAAGTGGCCCAGAAAAATTTTGGAGACCCC
>Ga0307947_1000036_pt1 | contig 67531 bp, 80 predicted proteins | sample OrgLakmetagen232_FD_201840 | JGI IMG/M metagenome (GOLD analysis project Ga0307947, IMG submission 201840) | Saline water microbial communities from Organic Lake, Antarctica - #232 | ecosystem: Environmental > Aquatic > Non-marine Saline and Alkaline > Saline | place: Antarctica: Organic Lake...
CACACCCCACAACCCCACCCCACACCCACACCCACACCCACACCGACACCCACACCCACACCCACACCCACACCCACACCCACACCCAAACTCACACCCACACCCAACACACACGACCACGCTGTGTCACCGTGTAGTGCAAGCCGCCACATCTCCACAAGATTAGACACACACAGCGCATTAAAGCGCTGGTTTGGGCGGCCTGCATAGAAGGTGGCCTTCACTACAGACACCGGGAGAATGGCAGCATGGGGGGGCTCATCTATGGTGATGACGGACACCTGAGCAGGAGCGTGGACAGGCAAAAAAGTACAACGTTGCGCTAATATGTTTGTTGTGTGTGGGTAGGTGTAGGGGTTGGGGGGGCTTGTCCGCGGTGATCATGGACAGCTGTGCGGTTGTGTGGGTTCTCGAATGCACAGGGCAGCTTGCTCTGGGTGTTCCAACAAGAGCAAAAACGGACAACATGCAGCACAAAGAGTGCACAGGCATGGGACTTCTTGTGGGCAACCGTCCAGCGTGCTTGCTGACACCTCATGAGACACATGCAGTAAGTAGTACATGCCTGAAAAGGCAGGAGGCCAATGCATCGGGAACACATATTTCTAGCCATTAGGAGAGCGTGAGTTGTAAGTTTTGCTTAGACAAGGCACTGCAGCACTTGCTGTTGACAGCTGCCTGATCGTAACACAGCCAAAGCAGCAAAATAATCAAGCTTGTCCTACTTCGAGGGAGGGCAGCCTGGGCCGATCAACAGAGCACAAGTCTTTATTAGACGGCACTCGGAGCCAGCAGAGAAAACGACGGCACACGGCCGATCTGGTGGACCTCATCTTTGGGAGGGTAGAGATTGGAGTGGACAGGGAGCACAGCTGTAATGTGAAACCCTGCTGGGGTGGGCACTGCAAATGTTACTCAGGGCCTACAGATGCCTACCTTTGTGAGGAAAGAAAAGGGAGAGAACAGTGTGCGCAGCTTCTCTGGCTTCCAGCCCCGAGGCAGCTGCAAAAAGTTGATCTTATGCAGCACCTGCATGTTTACGAGGGGACATTGGCGGTTGCCAAAAGTCAGCTTGCTTGATTACTTCATTATTTAGGAACCAATGTATAACACAGGAGGCATCTCTACGTCTTGGGACATTGATCTGGACAGTCAAGTTTAATTAGATTGGTTACATTCTGAGATGCATGTCTGGGACCTCCCTCCCTCTCTCCTGTAAAGAGAGTAGAAGGACAGAACCCATACATAATACACAAACAGCTTAAGGCTTTGCTATAAACGGCAGCAGCTTCTGGAGGAAAGCACGGGCTTGCCAACAAACTCAGTAAACGGGAAATCACAAAGATCGATGCTTCACGTCCATTTAAGGCAAGCTCACTAGCCGGGACCAGACGTCTTATCCAGCCCACCACCTACAATTCACCTAGTCCATCCACACTGTCATTTCATGTCCTGCATGTCATGCACACGTAGGGTTTAGCCTAGCAGCCACATTCTCGTTACAACCCCCCCGTGCACACCGCAGGCAACTTCAGGACGCGCATAACCCGCACCTTTGCCTTTTCCACGAATGAAGGGGCAGTGATGAGAGCGCGTTGCAGCTCGCCATACTGCTCGTCGGCCGACAGCCCTGGCGTGACGACGATATCTGCGTCTGTTTGCTCCCCCCTTCTTGTATTGCAACTGGGCCCAGCGGACGGCACAAAGTCCTTGGCAAGAGGGTTGAGCCTGGCAGTAGGAGAAGGCCTGGAGCTGGGGGTAGGTATATGGCCGTCACCATCCACGCTGCTGCTGCTGCTGCTGCTGCTGCTGCACGACCCATCCTCACTGTTCCTGCTGAACGTTGTCTCCACAGGATGGCTGCGCAGTTGGTAGCTGCTGGGAAGGAGTACGCAGCTGGAAGAGGGGCCTTGAGCCCAGGGTGCGGGGGAGGGAGCTGTATGTGCAGATGTGGATGCTGCAGGTGCGGAAGTGGCTGCTGCAGGAGTAGAAGAAGAGGAGGCAGCAGCAGCTGGAGCAGCATGCATGCATGGCTCTTGGGGCTCGACAGTGTTGAGGAGGGGTCCAGGAGTTGAGGCTGGAGACATAGGATGTGGAAACGTGGTGCCTGCCTCCCCGTCCTTGCTCGTGCTCATGAAGCTGGCAGCATCAGAGTAAGGCCACGGGGCAAACGACACGGCTTGGACTGAAGATAAAAGTGCAGTTAGAATGGCAGTGTGCGTATGTGCGTATGTGTTGTACAGTTCTCAGAGCGTTACATCTGCACAAGCTCTGCGTGTAATGACAATGATTGCCCAGTTGACCAGAGACATTTGGGAGCAAAACGATATATGAGGTCCGTTCCTCATTAAGCAGTTGCAGACAGCATCTGTCCTAGAGCTCTTGCTAGGAAGAGCGGCACGACTTTGCGTGTGCTGCTTTGAATACACAACGTCCATAATTACTCATAATGGAATGCTTCTTTCACCAGCAAGCACAAAAGGGCTGCCTTAAGTCTGAACATGAAAAGCGTGCTTTGCCTGTTTAAGGGGTAACGTTCAACAGGGTCCACCAGGTACCTGGCCGTGTGCACTCGTACAGCAATCCTGGAAGAACGGCACGGAGAGCCAAGGATCCTCGCGCATTGCCAGGCTGCTCAAAGCGTAGACGTGCAGGTTCCGTGGGGTCTTCATGCTTACGAGTCAGAGTCATCTCCCAATCCTGCCCTGTGCTGCGGCCTGCAGCGAAGCACAGATAAAGCACAAGACCTGGCTTCAGTTCTGCAAGCGTGCCATGATGATAAAAATTGGCATGTGCTGTAGCTTGAAGCAGTGCTTTGGTTGGATGAGCAGGCATTCACATTTAACAGTAATTTGATCGTAAGAGTGTGCCGTGATCGCCTGTGGTATCGTGGCCTGCAAAGTTGCATACTGTATACTGTAACATTTTTGACGAGGAGGCAAATGGTTGAGCAAATGCGGTGTACACTTGGCTATGGTGACACACACACACTGCGGCCTGCAACATATGCAGAAAAGGTCCTTTGAACCTTTGTACCTCTGCAAGGCGTATGTGGTGTACACTTGGCTGTGGTTACACACACACTGCGGCCTGCAACACACGCAGAGAAAGGCTATTTCTGCCTTTGTGCGTTTGCGAGCACTTGACCTTCTTCAATCCAAGCATCCCTGCATGACCTTTGTGAAAAACTAGTTTGAACCACGAGGTGAAAGAGGCCCCTACCTCCTAAGTAATACTAGAATGCTCCATCTTCCACACGAGTGGAGCTGCCGCTGTTGAAGCACCACCAGGACAAAAGCCCCTAAAAACATTCACATGCCACTCTCAACCAGTGCAGGTACCAGGTACCAGAAACAGGAAAAACACATACCAAGCTCTAGTAAAGGAACGACTTTTGTGAAGTCAACAGGGGGTTGGTGATCTAGCACTGAGCTTGTGTCCAGCATCACGCTGCCATGCGAGCGGCCAAGGCCTTGTTGCTGAGCTGCCCCAACTGGCTTCTGCGGCACTGGCCTGTGTGACATTGTGGTGGTGGTGGTGGTGGTGGTGGTGGTGGTGGTGGTGGTGGTGGTGGTGGTGGTGGGGTATGTGTTTGCGTGTGTATGTATGTGTGTGTGTATGTGTGTGCGTGTGTGTATGTGTGTGTTATTGTACTTTTTTATACAAGCACGCAGCCGTGTGTGTGTGTGCTGTGCTAGAAGTCTCCTAAGTGCTCTTGGCTGTGCACTTGGCGGCACACTTAGGCTGGTATGATGCATAGCAGCTGCCTTGAGTACAGGTGGCTGATTTACTGTGTGCTGCTGCATGAGGGTTGTAACGAGAAATGCAGATAAGCGACTACGCTGTAATAGGAGTTATTTGGTACAGGAAGGACAAAGGTCAACAATATGCCAGTGCACTCGGTACTTTGCCTTCATTACCTTAAGCTCATGGCTTGTGCGTGTGCGTGTGCGTGTGTGTGTGTGCGTGCGTGCGCGTGCGTATGTGTACGTGTGTGTTAGCAGTTTAGGAGTAGCAGGAGGCGTTGTGAATATCCACGTCTACAAACAAAAGCCCCTGCAAAAAAACACTGAGCACAGCATAGAGTAATAGATATCTTTGGGCCAATATCCATGCCAAGCACCTCTTGATCTTCTCATACACAATTGCATCAGCAACTTACATAAACTTGTGTAAGAACCGTCACCATCTTCGTGCATGCAGAAATTACAAAGCGCATTCTACTTGGCTTACAAAAGCCTCTGGTGGATAAGTTTCACGGTATCCGGTCCTAACGTGGCTCCTTTTCCTTACTTTTAATTATTTACGTGAGGATTGGCTTTCAGTGCTTGCGTAATTGTTCTATTTGCTTTGCTCAAGCCAGTCCTCAAACTGCATTGGCACATGGATCATTACACATCAAGGTCACCATCGTCTCATCTGATTCCCATTAGTTCATTATCATTTAAGGCCGCACCTGTGGGATGGTAGCCTTGTCCTTCCAGGGGGATTTTTGGCAGCGATCACGGAAGCGTATGCGTCCACACTCGTTTGAAGCGCAGCAGCGACTTTGTCAGGCATAATTTCATCATACCTGAGAGAGCAGCACGCAGGATGTGCTGTGATAGATTGGCATGTTCTCTAATTCACAACAGCAACAAATGGAATAGAAAACAGAAGCGTGCGGGAACAAACTAGGAATTGCATGTGCACAAAGCTTATGCTCAACAGGTCAGCTGATGAAATTTTCACAAACGTGCACACAAACACCAGGGTTGGCTAGAACCATGTATATATATACGGTGTATATACGGTATTTTTGGCAGGAAAATCACCAATTATACCATACAGTCATATACAGTGCATACACACGGTTCTGGCCAACCCTTACAAACACACATACACACAAAGAAACACACAATAAATTGAACATACACACATGCAAACGTACAAATCTGGCTTTCCAAACACAATGGCTTCCACACACAAACATACGCACAAACATACAATTTTATTCGATGCACGCACATGAGATCATCAGCATCCCCGTCTACGCTGCCCTTGCTAGATTTCTCGCCATCAGTGTCCTCCCCCTCAGAAGAGGAGTAATCGGGCACCCCTTTGCCGCTGTAAGGCATACCACAGGAGGCGCAGTGCGATGATCCGTGAGCACCATGGCTGTGCTCATCTTCATCTGAGGAGGGAGCGGTTGCATCTTGGGGGGCTGCGTCTAGACTACTTTCTGCAATGGAGCCTTCCTGTGTGTGCGTGTGCGTGTGCGCATGTGTGTGTGGGTGTGCGTGTGCGCATGTGTGTGCGTGCACGTGTGTGTGTATGTGTGTGTGCGTGTGCGTGTGTGTGCGTGGTGCGTGTGTGTATGTGTGTGCGTGCGTGTGAAGCAAAGGAAGGATTGAATCTGAGTACATGTTGAGCGTCCCATATAAAGAAAGCAGGATTAGAGCCGAGTCTAGCTGCGTTAGCGGCCGTGTGTGGCATTTGTTGCAGAGCCCTTTTGAGACGACCAGGAGTTGCAATATGATTAATAAATATCGCAAGATGGTCAAACACTGTTTTGCATGCTTGAGGCAGCATAATGCAGGTGTAAACACGCACGCGCACGCACACGCACATAATATACACACCTCATTGCTTAATTGTGCTTTGTGGAGGCCCAGCATTTTCCAGCTGACGTCTTTGTACCGACCACTTAGGGGATGTGAGATGAGCATCCGCGAGAAGCGCAGCCTGATTTTGTGAGGAGAGAACGAGGCAAATAGGGAACAGAACAAACAGTGTTGCAGAGCGCAAAGTGAGCACCAAGCAAGGCTATTGCGCATCTCAACCAGAGCCTACCCCAAAAAGAACGGAGGCTAGTCTGTTCCTGTAAGAGGTGAAAAATAAAGGCGCACCTGAAAGTAAGCAGCCCCACGTCGGACACAATGATATCAGACAAGGCTGCCATGCCTTCCTTGGTCCTGAGAGCAATGGACAACGTTGAGCGCAACAGGGGTACCCTGTCATGTGTTGCTCTAAAAAGTATGCGTCTTAGATTAATGCATGTACACGTGTACACGTCAGATGCCATCACTGCAGGCAGGGCGCCATGCCCTCCAGATTAGGTAAGTTAGTTAACCCACAGAGCATGTATGTGTTTGCGTTTGTGTATATGTGCGTGTGTGTGTGTGCGTGTGTATGTCAGTGTCTTTACTACAAAACACACAGATACAAACAAGCATGCACTGTCAAAGCAAATTACACATACCAGTCGCGGTCCTTCTTTAACTGCTGCCAGACTTTCCGTGCAGCCACTTCTTTGTTACTGCTCACGCTGGCTGCTTTAAGGGCTGTGCTGATGCCACTGCCTTTGGCGTCACTGAGCGTGGGGTAGCAGCTAGGATGGAGGGTCACGAAAATATACATTGCATGGATGATCTGCACAGGCGTGTGTATGCAGTAATGATCTGCACAGGCGTATGCATGAAGTAATGATCTGCACAGGCGTGTGTATGAAGTAATGACGTGGCCTAAAGAAGGTATCTCAGGGATGTGAGACAAGCAATTTACTATGTACTTGTGCATTTCACAGTCTATGGGCGTGTGCACATGTGTGTGTGTGCGTGTGTGTGCGTATGAACCACAAACCACAAAGTTATGCCTACAAGACAAGCAGCAGAGATGCAGAAGGAAGGCACCAATCTCCTCACACACAAAAATGCAGATGCAAGCACGAGAATGCGTCACAAAGGTCCAAATTCCATTGAAGGACGGCCCCCACCAGCTCTGAAACGCGGCCAACTATGGTACTGGCATCGGTTATCCTTACAGCATACGCACGCAGCGAGATCAACTGCAATGCAAAAGAAAATGGTGAGTGTGCATTTGTATATGTATTTGCGAAGAGTGGTCAGATCGGTGCTGCCAGTCCATCACATGTGCGTGCAAGGCTTTCACCAAAAAAATTCCAATGACGCTTTTATACACGTACAATTATTGTCAATCGTAAGAGCGGTATCCACCATCAGGCTGAAACCCTTGTGCTCTTTTTGTGCTTTACACAGTGACATTGCCCCACACAAGTATAATCACCTTCAAGCCAATTCCCGCTGGTATGGGGGGGAGAGACAGTTTTGAGGTGTGCGCGTCGCTGGGCGCAGTCCAAACCAACCGCTTGCAAGTGGCAGGCCAGGAGGCGAGATGCCGGATGCCTGGGTGATCATATGAAACATGAATAGGATAAAAAGATCAAGAGAGTAAATACAGACAAAGATACATGCTAGGACGATTGTGTTTGTTGAGAAAGGGTGAAGAACGCGTAAAAGGAAACCTAGTTTTACCAGGGGTATTCGTGTGAGCGTTGAGCGCTAATCAAAGCTATAAAAGGGTGTTCGATAATTAGAGTTTAAAGGATTCAAAAGCCTAAAAGGAGATGACTACCTGAACATGATCCTTATTGCCCCCAAAAGCGCAGCATAATAATATCAAACTGTCAGCTAGGAACTAGAACTACTAGCAGGCGCGAAGACACACAGACTCACACACACTTACTCGTAAAGCCTGAGGCAAGCACGAGTGATTGGAGATGGCTCATGTCCTTGATTAGGCGCACATCAAAGGTAGGAGAAGTCTTGGCGCGGCTCGACCTCCAGATCTGATGAAGCATGTGTGTGCGTGCAGGATTGTGTGAGTTTTATAATGTGCATGTGAGTTATGTGTGTGTGTGCTTGTAATTGTGTGCTTGTTTTCTAGGCATGCTATACACAGAGCTGAAAAAGTGCGGCCAGCTTGCTAATGAGAAAAGGTGCCTAGAGCGTTTGAGGATGCACATGTACGACCATGAAATATGATGCAAGCAACAGTCTCAGGAGTAGGAACCCACCACGAGCTCTACTAGGTTTGGAAAAGCCGAAGGAGTCCAGCCTGCAAGAGGATAGAGTACAGAAACTCATCTCATGAGCCCCGTCGAGTTACAGAGCCAGTAATTGAAAGTATGTCAATGTACCATTCAAGGTGTCATAGACGTACTTAAACGCTGCAGACACAATTGGAAACATAAGTTAGCAGTTTGTACAGACAGCTACACCGGTGGTGATTGCACACTTCTCTGAGGAAAAAAAAATACGTGTTGGACAAGTTAATACCGTTCACACCTGCATACCAGTCACCTTCATACTTATGATGTTCACTGACAATCAACTAACATCACTCACTAGCATTCAGTAGCAATTCTCATCCTGTCATTCCTAAAAACTTGGGTATATAGAAAACAGAGGCACAGCAGTACGCACCAGCAGGGGAAGAGCGCTTTACGTAGGGAGCGTCGATGAGAGAGATCAGGGTTTTGGAGCTGTGCTTAATGAGCTGTGGGCATGACAGCAGCTTGATGACCTTGGTGTCTGCATGCTCTGTAAGCGCGACACAAGCAGAAATGGAGTGAAAGTATTTAAGAACCTTTTGGGGGGGGGATTCCAGAGAATAGGTAAGGAAAAGAAAGTTGCGCCAAGTCAGCCGAGTCAAGTGAATTGAAGTTGACGTGCAAGCAGCAAATGACACGACGTAAACTGACCTGGGTCGTAAAACTCAATGGCGCGTAAGGTCCGGCCGCAAACCCTGTAGTTGCAGGTGTACATGGATGGTTTGTATATTCCTTTGGGCTTGCTCTTCTGGTTATGTTTGCAGCAAAAGACACATCTGCACAAACAAGCCATGGTTAGTTCTGAAATGTTTTCGAAAAGCACAGGTCCACCTGCTGGTCCTCTTTTCCTGCTAATAAAGGACTCTTTCCTTACCAGGCACACGCCTCATCCGGAAGTGTCGCTGGCAGGCAAACACCTGGAAGAGGGAGAGTGGAGATGAGGAGGAGCCAACTGGTCCAGCACTAGTTAAAGGCGTGCGTGAAAACAACAATGTGCACTTGTTTCCGATCCTGAATGAATGGAACAGATTATCCAAACCTTGAGCAAAAACAGCAGCTGCTCTTTTTCCGCAACCCTATCAGACATACAACATGCTCAACTATCAACCATGTTCACCTATGCTCGTCTCCTGAACAGCGTTCTTCCAGGCCTTGCAGACCCTGCTCAGACGGCTCACATGCTGTGCCTTTTGTGGCTGCAGGTTTGCAAAATGACCAGAGACTGTTGGAACACAAGTTGTCTGTATTACACCCTGGACAGCAGTGTTGAAGTGTTTCCACTTACCAAGAATGAGGGGTGAGCGCTCGGAGCCGTGAGAATGACGTCGAAGACAGTCTGAAGCAACACGTCCGGCATGTCATTCGCCCAATCACGAGTGGCTGTCTCCCTTATTAGCATTCTGAGAGGTTACCTGGAAAGGGATTTGTGTAAAATGCATTATAATGTTTGCAGCACTTGTTTGTAGTACCTAATTCGGGCACGTTTGCTGCTGTTTGTAGGGACGATCACACAGCAGACAGGTAGTACGTCATGAACTCGTATAGGCACAACTATGCTGTACTTGACCCCCCTAAAAGCGGCAATGCTTAGTAGTCAGAAGTGAGGCGTTCTCACGAACAGTATGAAGGTAACATATCCGGATCCTTGCGTCGAAGGTAAGCCAGCAGGTAGGGGGTGCGTGCTTGCCAGCAGGCATGCGCCAGCAACCGCAGTGCATGCATCGGCGGGCATGAGCCCAGTAATACAAAGCTATCTGTGTGCACCACCATGAAGACTGCCCACCTGACCCAAAGGCCCAGGATTCAATTGAGCAGTCAATTGATTGGTGGCCAGCAGTGACAAATTGACTGGTGGACAAGAAAACTGAAAATTCTTAATTTAAAAGTGTTATGATTTCTTCGGGAATCCAGTCAGTTTCTCGAGCCCAAGATTCGAAGCCCAAGCAACACTTGGGTTCCAAGAGCATCGTGTTTACTGCAGGTGTGGCAAGTAATTTTATGGCTGGTTTTGCAAGGCCAATTGAAATCCCTCTTTGGACCCCGCATGTTGGCTGTCAGTGGCATTATGTACCGTAACACGCCAATGTTATTCATTGCTTACTGAGTGGTATGTGGCAGCTGTAAGATCCCTGACACCCAATATGGTTTTAACCCAGCAGGTCGCCGTAACACTTTGCAACCCATGCTCATTCTTCGGCACAACATGCTGCACATACGATTAAACCTAAGGAAAACGCTGCTTTCATTGACTTTTAGCAAGCCTTTGACCCCGTTCCAAGGGATGCACTATGGAATCATCTTATTAGGCGTACTGCCTTGCTTGCCAGCATTATGCCTGTGCCTTTGTTGCCTGTAAGAATTCAAGACAAGTAGTATACAACCGTGATGAGTGCTTGTGGGGTCAAACAAGGTTGCCCCCTGTCCCCCCTGCTTTTTTCCTTTCCATTAACGATATTAACGACTACATTGAGGGGGTAACAGGGGCAGTCACTGGAACCGCAGGTGTGCACGTCTCACACATAGGAAGCACCGCATGTTGTATGCAGATGATTTTACATTGCTGAATAATGAGCCACGTGCTATGCAAATTATGCTGAGTCGGTTGGCTGTGTACACCAGAAATAAACATCTGATTGTCGACACTGCTAAGTCCGAGGTTGTGCACTTCAACTCCGCGGGTGAAATTGTCCTATTTTTACTGTTTTTACTGTTAACGGTGCCACCCTTCATCACAAAGATTATTTTATGCATCTGGGCATGGTTTTCTACAGGACCTTGAGCATGGCTAGGTATGCTGAGCATGCATCCCCTCCTATATTTATTTTCTTGCCTCTGCCTATAGGATACATAGATTTGTGCGCGATCACGCTTTGGCAGACAGACCGCACACTTCTTTGTGGCTCGCTAAGACATCTTATTCCTGCTGGCATGTATGGAAGTCAAATATGGGGTACTGGATTTTTGCAGGCAGGCAGGGAGTTCTCTAGCTCACTCACTGCCAACGCTTCATTTGCATTTTCTGAAGGGCACGTTAAGTGTGAAGCGGTCTACCACTAACTGCTGGGCTGTACTCCGGAATGTGGACATGAAACGTTGCGGTTCTACTGGTTTCAGTCTGCTGTCCAGCTTTTAATTATAGTATGCTGCTTAATACCAAAAGTGTCACTTTGTGGAGTGTGGTCCAGGCTGATCTCAATTCACAGCCTCGTTCAAGTGCCTGCTGGACTGCTCAATTACTGAGCGCTTTTAAAGGACTGCGTGGGTGTGAGCCAAATGTATGTCGTTCGAACCGGGCTATTCCCATTCAAGAGTTTACTAAAAAGTACAGAGCAAAAAGTAAAACAAGTAAAGCATAGGATGAGAGCGACCGCACCTAGGCAAACCCGTGCCATGACCAGGCAGGAACTACCCTGTACATCTGCTGCTAACAATAGATTAGCGAGCACAAACAGAAAGCGCACCAGGACCCTGATGAGCATGACACATCTCAATCAAGACAGGTGCAAGGCAATGCCAACAAAACTGGAAGATAGGAAAATCTGCACCAGTGCTCCCAAGGACAAACTGATAATGTTAACTTATTACAACATGCTTCCCAGCATCAAAGTCCAGGATCTCCACAGAGGCAAACACGCTCTATGACTCAGAGGTATGGGACTCAAGATGCCAATGCAGAAGACTGCCATATCAAGAATGCTTGCAAGAAACGCCCATATTCCGCGGGGACACCACCTGAGCTTCCCTCAGCAACCCAGGATAGCAAAATACAAAACACTACACAAAGGAAATCATAAAGGCTAGCAGAGAGACAACAAACACTCGCCCCAAAGGCAAATGAACAGCCGCCCAAGCCCAAGGGGACAAAGCGCCAACGACCACATCACATAATAATGACAAATCGTACTGTGAGGTACAACCCCTTGACCCTGAAAGTAGGGCAACCACTCTTGGGGACTACAAAAAGTTTTGCGTTGCGGGAACTTTCAATGACACATCTGATGCTTTTAACTATATGTACCAATACCATCTACAAGCTGCAAAAGTGGTAGACCATCGCCTGCACGTCAACAACAAACGCAGAGCAGATGAAACAGAAGCTGAAGCCGTAATTTCTCCAACCACACCTGGAGCATGGATATTATTGCTGTCTGGAACAAAGAAGCAAAACAGCGTATAACTGATGCATCACCAAATTGGTTGCAAACACTGCAAAGGAGTATCCCAGAAGCAGTTTGGGAAAAAAATAGTACCTCGCAAGAGAGGACACAGACCACATCACCAACCACGTTTGCCCCCAGTACTTCAAATCAAAAAGAGAGGACGTCACTGGCCAGGAAAGAGGCCGAAACGCTAACGTCCACCTCCAACCATGGGACGATAAGCAGTTTGAATTGAAGTGCCCCAATTGGAAATCATGGGCATACACTGACGGAAGCTGCATAGGCAAGGCCGAAACTTTGTAGGCGCAGGGGTATACTGCCTTCAAACCAAAGCTGAATGTTATGTGGACTCAGGAGGCGTGGGAATGACAAACACCACCAATAGAGCTGAGCTCACAGGAATTGCAGCAGCGCTTACCAATAAGTATACCCAGATTGCAACGGACAGTGCATGCTCCCTAAGTCAAATTAGAAAACAGCTACTCTGTCAGATCAAATTACGGTCACTGCAAAGTATAAGACTCAGCACATCTACTGATGGATACCGAAGGCACACCATTATCAATAAGACTGGCCATCCAGCTTATTGAACAAGACATAAAGAAACTATCAACTGTCAACCAATTTAACTGCTCCGTCACACGATTCGTCACTGCCAACGATTGGGCGTGACAAATCTTCCCTGCAATGCAACGAGACCATATACACTCAAATCTGCTAGAACAAATTGAATCAATAATTTATGCTTCACCAGAACCTATCTGCTTCTATAAAGTGAAAGCCCATAGTGGCATTGCCGGAAATGAATGTGCAGATGCAATTGCCAAACACTCTGCTTTACATGACGGAGGTCATGACATGCACTTTCAGCCTCCAGCTCCAGACGGTGATGCATACACACACCTTTACTGGCTTGCGGCTAAAGACACTGATGAGAATCCCAGCGGAAGAGGGACAACTACACCTAGGCTTTGTGCACTCTCTGATCTAAAGGCCAAGCTGAAAACAGAAATGTGCAAATCACACATACTGGGGAGTGCCAAAACAAACACAGGGTATTACAGCTACTGGAAGGACCTTGGACCTTTGGTCAATAAACAAACCACAAATGCTTTCTGGAACAATAATAATCTCAAATTCTACAAAAAGCGTAATGTTATGAGGTACTGCATTGGTACAATTTTTAATCAAAAACGGCTTCTCTCCCAATGCAAACTGCCTCATCTGCCCTTGCACTGATAGTGCGCTTCACATACTCTCAGGCTGCCAACACACTAAAATGAGGAACATGATTATTAAACGCCATAATACGGCAAGCGTGCTGATTGTCCAAGCCCTACAAAAGGGACCATGCGGTGCCAACCAAATTGCCTACACTGACAAGGCCTAGATCTGAGAAAAACTGCCAACAAAACACTGCCCTCTTGGTTGCTTCCAAAACTAACAGCACATGCTTTAAAAGCCTCTTCTTGTCCTGACGCCGTCCTATTTCTACCTAGCACTGTGTGCTCCTCTCGCGTAACCACCTGCAACCCAAACTTTCAACAGCTTGCAAAAGACAAGAAATTAAGTCCAAACCAGTGGGAGGTTCACTTTGATTGAGTTTAAATTCTGTGAAGACACTAGGCCTGATCCCCAACTCCAAAAAGCAAAAACACAGCACAGCATGCTTATTGCCAACCTAAACAGACATGGATATAGGGAAGTCAAGCTTCACGTGATCCTCGTTGGAGCTATGGGAACTATCTACAAAGACTATACAGACAAACCACTGGCAGACCTTAATCAGGATTACCATAAGATCAAAAAATTGACACACAAACTGAATGAACACTCCATCAGACATGCATCTGCACTCATTAAAACAAGGTATGCACTGCAATATAACAAAAGCAACAACAGTCAAGGAGTGGGTCCGGGTGCTACGGCACACAACCCCCCTGACCCACATTAATTTCTTTTTAATTGTTTGCGGTTGCCTGGTGCGGGCTGTCACGCCCAATTGTTGGCTGTGACGATTCGTGTGACTGACATCGTGTCATTTGGGCCTGCGATCATGACTTATACTTTGCAGTGACAGTGATTTGCTATGACAGGGCACCTAAGTAACCCCCTCCCTTAATCATGCTGGCTGTGTCATCACTACCAGCGGAGTCTTTATTTTCTTTTTATTTTCTTAGGATGAGAGGTGTTGGAAAGAAGCTGAGTCGGTTGACCCCAACACGTACAACAACAAACTGGCCACTCATCATTCTTGGTTTGCCATCCCTTTTTCTAGTGAGGGGATTGACTATTGTACCACTGTATCTTCATCTTGATCTGTCCAAACATGTTATGCGCAATGTACTCCTCCCGTGTCTCTCTAGTATGGGCTCGTAATGCTGAGAGTGACGTGTTGGTGCAGCTGCGTTTTCTGTAGGGGAACTCTCTCTTCTCTTTGGGTTGTGTTGAAGTTGTTTTTGGCGCACCAGTCATCGCAATGGCTTAGCTGCTTTTATCTGGCTATCTCTTAGCTTCCCTAGTTTTTTTGTTGAGTGCCTCGCGGTGGTGTAGCTAGACCGGCCCGTTGCCTTTTCACTCTTTACTAGCCCTGTCCTCCTAAACCTCGTTTTTTCTACGTGGGCACCAAAGTACGCAGGCTTTCCTTCCTTCTTTCTTTCCCGTGCTTGACCTTCTCATACACGTTTTGCCCTTCTTCTCATCACCTTGGTTGGCCCCCCTATTTTCTGTTATCGCTTCCAGCTTGCCTCTCTTGCTGCCCTTTTATTTATCAGCAACTTTTAGTTTCGTTTCAATCTCGTAGTAGGGAGTTTGCTATCTCCCCTGGACCTATGTAATACGCCATCCACCATTAAAAATGCGCAATGTCAGTAGACTCCGCTTGCGTGCGCATACTTTGAAAGTGGAGGCAGCAGCGTGGCATGAAGATGGTTCTGCGTATGTGATGACCAGTGCCCTGGTGAAGATGTCCAAAATGAGGTGCACGCTCTTTTATTTCCAAGACCATCGGGCTTGTGAGCTGAGGAGGAAACATTTCTCCTTTTTGTTTACAGCTTTTGGAGGACTTCTCAGCAGCTCGAGCCTTCTTGCAGCAACAGGACAACAACCAACTTCATAATTTCCTTTCTCAGCAGAACACTAGACTTATTCTCTTTCTTTCTGAACTTCTTATGGAATAATTTGTGGCTGGCCGAGACCAGTCAGCAGCCGATCAACCAAACAACCTGGCTCAGGGTCACCCCCCATTGTAATTATTGTAACCATTTCCGGGGGTGCGCACCCAGAAACGTGTTTAAACCAACAGTTAACTGCAGCTTGGGCCGGTCGTCCTCTAAACTGTCAACCCATTTGTATCGTGCCTGTAAGGCAAACAGACGCCTTCTTACAGCCAACTATTTTGATCTGACAACATTAATCACGAAAATGAAAATGTACAACTCGAAGGCAAATGTACAAAAAAGGGAAGTAAAAAGGAAACGAGAGAGGAAAAGAGGATTGCTATAGCTACTGCTACTAAGTAAAAGAGAGAGAGACTAGGAACACGCATATCTCTGGCAACGTTCGCACGCAAAACCTTTCTCACACATTCATCAGACCTCCTTGCGAGCAATAAAGTAAAAAGCTGATACAACAGAACACTCCATGCCGATGGCAATAAACGTGGTGTCTCCACACCTAAAATTAACGCAAAAATCCCAATAAATTACGTGTTCATGCCAGATCTTCAAGCACAAAGGCCCCCCGTCTCCGGTGCTTATTGCTGCCGGCAGAGTTTGGGGCGTCCTGATCCTCGTCCTCTTCATTTCTGCAATGAAAGTGCGTACACCATCATGAAAGAGCTTTCGACAAGGTCGACAATTGAAAGGAGAGCATTTTTGTTGTTTGCTAGTGTCAACATGTCAGTCAGCTAGCGGCAGTCAAAAAGTGGCACACTGAAAACAAACGAGCTTGCGCTCTTTTCACAAGCTAGTAGCAGTGCAGAATCTTGCCCCTTCCTCCTCACACAGATCTCCCTGGCGACCGTTATCATACTACCCCCAGCTACAGCTCGCCACTCATTACACCACCACCACGCCAGCGCGCCCTCTGCACCTGGGTAATAACACTTTCCAGCCCAACATGCCCAGGGAGCACATATTCTAGCATACACCCACACCCACCCACCCACACACACCAGTGTTTTTACCCCTCATACCTGCCACTAGAAGGCCCTGCTTGCTCCTCAAGCTCAAGAGCACGCTTAGCACCACGCCCCCTCCTTGTTGTGGGCGGTGCCTGTGCCTGCTCACTGGAAGGTCCGGAGCCTGCCAAACAGGGTGCACACGCAAGGTTTTGCAAAAACGTTGCATGGAGTGATTCACGAATCAGAGAGGCTCATCCCGAGAACAAAGAAAGAGCAAATCATGTTGTCACGTGAAGCAGTCACTCCTTGTAACCCATTACGATTCTGTGCATTCTTGTGCAAATTTCGCCGGCATTCGTGGTATGTGTAAGCCAGTTTAGTGTTATTTGTCCTGACAATTGTTGCTTTGAACTCAGGAGCACAGGGCATAGTAAAGTGCTGCTAGTTGTTATGATAAACGTTGCTTTGAACTTGGCAACACAGGGCAGAGTAAAGCTATCTGTATGTCAGCTGGTATGTAAGCTGGTTGTGTGTCAATTGTATGCCTGGCCTCTGACATGCCTCATCACTTTTGTCGACCCCTCATGACCTATCACTGTGACTGAGTGGCTTGATATTCTGCTACCATTTCCTATATCTTTAGACTTACCCCTGCCTCTCCTGCTTTGGGTGGCTGGTGCCTCGCCTGCCTCATCCTCAGCAGCAGCTGCGTTGGAAGTTGGGGACCGAGCTGCCTTACGTGCGGTTGCGCGCGTCTTGCGACGAGTTGAGGGGGGAGAGGCCTGCCTAGCTGATGTGTCGGACCTGCAGAGAGACCAAGGCAGTGCACTGGCAGTGGTGGCTTTGTTCGTCGCACATTTTTAGTGCACACTGATGCACACAGGGTGGTCACGTTAAGGTGAATGACAGTTGCCAAGGTCTGCAGGTGTTGCGTGATGGTGCGCAACCTACTGTTCCAAGACGCCTGAAACCGCAAAAAAATTGGGATCACATGCATGTTGGTTTTGCTTTTTGTTTGTTGCAGCAGCTTAAGTTTCAAGGCCACTGCAACAACCCTGCAGTACGTACTTCAGCAACGCAGGAGCGTTCAGATTTCTTTGTGCACGACATCTATTTTATTTGTACCCGGCACACCCATCGGTAACACAGTGGCAGCTAGTCTTCGTCACTGCCAAATTATACCCAGTCGGCACAGATCTTGCCACAGTCCCTATCACAATCCCGGTTACTCAGCCTCCACCTCACCTCTTTGCCTTGCGTGCTGTGCTCGGTGGAGCACGCTGCTCCTCTGCTGCTCCTCCACTGCTCTGAACCCCCCTGCTTCCGGTGCCCACTCCGCTTGATGGCCCAGCATCCTCTGCAGCATGCCCTCCCTCCAGATCTTCCACTTCATCTGCACCAGCACCTGGGCCTCCCATTGCAGCAGCAGCAGCAGCTGCGCCAGGGAGAGGAGAAGCAGGCAGGGCAGCTGCCGCTGCAGCTACGATTGAGGCGGCCCTAGATGATGGCCTGTATGCCTTACGTGCAGGGGTAGCGGTGGTGGCTGTGGTCGCCGCTGCGGGTGTGGTTTGGGAGGGGCCTGCTTCCTGTGCGGAGCTCCTCCTAGCACCTCCCCCTGATGCAGGCCCAGCACTTCTGCTCCCACCGCCTCCTCCCTCCTCCCTAGGTGCAGGAGTTACTGCTGCTGCAAAGGCAGCAGAGGGCTGAGGAAGGGGCAGTGGCAATGCAGGTGGGGCTGCAGCGGCCGCAGCAGCAGCAGGATCGCCCTCTGGTGCGAAGCGTGTGCGCTTGAAGGGGTGAGGGGTGTCTCCAAAGCGGTCAGGGCCACTGCCTCCACTGCCATTGCCTGTGCTTCCGAATGCTCCGCGGTGTGGTGGTGCAGCAGCGCCACCTGGAAGGCGGTGGTTAGAAGGTGGCGTTGGTTGGTTAAAGAAAGTCCGCAGCTTGGGGCTGGGTGAATTATGTCTGATGAAGGGCTGCCAGCCAACAGACGCAAGGCGCTCGTGGACGGCAAAACATGTTTACCTGCTTTCATTATTTTCTTAGCTCAAGAGGGCCGCATTTGTAAGCAAACGCAGCGACTGAATCCCTTCAAAGGAGCTAGAAGAAATGAAGCTGCAAGCGCACCTGAAGAGGAGGGGCCTGCTCCTTGACCCCTGCTTCCTCCACCAGAGGTCCTGCCCAGGGGCATCTCGCCTAAGATTGATGAGAGAATTGTAGCGCTTAAGCATTGGTGATGCGTGAGACGGAGTCAAAAGCAGCAGGCATCAACAGTGATTGCACGTGGTGACTGAGAAGGCCGTTCCCTGACTGTCGCTTGCGCTCACTTTTTTGTTGCTGGGTTACCAGGTGCGACACATCCCACAGTTGTCCAATGCGGTTTACCTGCAGTTTCAGCTGCACTAGAGGGCCGGCCCCCACTCATGGCTGCTGAGAAAGCGGCAGCAGCAGAAGTCAGGGGGGAAAGCAAGGAACCAAACAATGGGTGGGAGGGACCCTCCGGAGATGCGAGACCACCGGCACCCCCCCCTCCAGGAGCACCACGTGGGGGGGTGGGCAGGCGGCTGCGGGCGGTGGAGTGCCGCATCTCAACTTGGACAGCGCCCTGCAAGATGGGTATTGCAAGGTTGTCGCAATTTACTTTTGTTGTAAGAAGCTCTCTGGGCTGCTACTAGCGCTGTTGGGGGCGGGCAGACAGCTGTGGACAGAGGAATCGCTATGCACATTTGCGCTCAGACCATGCATGAGCAAGCTCTTTGTGACGTTATTTGGGTAGTCTTATCATGGGAATTTTCCTTATGGCATGTTGAAAGTGTAAACAAAACGGAAGGCACGTTAGCATCAACTGAATACCTGCAAGTCTTTGCACGTAAGGCAACAGCTTGCTGTGCAGGGTTGGCCAGAACCATATATTTACGGTGTACATACGGTACTTCTAGCAGAGAAACCACCAAATATACGGTGATACACGCGTAAATACGGTTCTGGCAAACCCCATTGCTGTGCCTTCTGTGCTCCTGGTGGGGAGAAAACCGAGGTAGACTTATACTAAGGCAAAAGGAAGGTAAGAAGCAAATAAACACATGTACAAGAAAAGGGATGGATAAGTGAAGGTACTCATGAACAGCGGTACAGGAGGGAGGGACATGCGGAGGGCCAGGACATGCCTTACCTCTTTGCCTGCCAGTGCGGCCTCGCGATCTGCCAGCTTCAAGCTGCGTCTTTCAAGTTCCGCCTCCCTAGAAAAAGTACACAGATGAAAGGAGAGGGGCTTGTGGATGTGTGCTTGGAGTCGATAGAGCAGCTCAAGAAGCTGGAACAGAAGAATCATGCTGATTGCACCACCATGTTAGAGCAATGTCCTCTGCCCCACGTGCATCTAGGTAGCCAAGCAGCGGTATAAGCAAACTCAATTGGCTTAATTAGAAAATTCATGCTGAGTGCGACACCTTAACAGAGCAATGTCCTTAGCCCCGTGTGCATCCAGTAGCAAAACAAAGCAAGCACTACACAGCTCTCAACACCTACCTTGCCTCCAGGTTTTGAATTCGCTTAGCATCGTCGCGCATCGCCCGAGTCAAATCCTTGCGGACTGCGTCTGTCTCCTTGCCCACATCTTTGAGCAAGGCATGCGCCTGCTTCTCAGCATCGGTCAGCAGCCTGCAGGCAATGGTGCGTGAAGGCAAAGAGTTTGCACACGCCAGGGCAAATTCTCAGAAGATTTTAGACTTTGTAACCTCTATGCATGCAGCTAAGGCTCGAAAAAAACAGATAGTCCTGACTTGTGTTATAGCTCAATCCCAAACCTTGCCAATGATATCTGCTTGACTATGGTATCCCCACCTTTCTGCCTCTTTGCGTGCGTTTTGTAGCGAGCCATCTGTGTCGTTCAACACGACCTCCTTCAAAGCCACGGCACGCTCCCGACGCTCCACCTCTGCGATCTCCTTTGGCAAGTTCTGCAAACCCACGGAACATATGCATGAACGGAGTCGCTTACATTGCACATGCATGGCCAGACTTCTCGTTTGGCTGCGTGAGTAAGGGTGATGGGGGGGAAATATTCTGAGGTTGGATATGCGGCTCTCTTGCTTAAAAAAGAAAAGGGGGCACATGCAGCCTCAACAAATCTACTCTATTTTCTTCTGATCGACCCTGCAAGTAGGATCCTCCGATTAGCAGCTCCCTCACCTTTTGCCTGATTTCATTGTCCTTGACCTTTTCCAAGCGGCTGGCAATCTCCACCTCCCTGCGAGCGTGCTCGTTGTTCATCTGGTTCTCCAGCCGGGTGACCTCAGCCTCGCGAGCAGCTAGCTGTAGGACCAAAAGCAGCAAGCCGCGTGCGGAGAATGAGTCTTAAAAGGGATGGGTCAGTTTTCAGTCTAAGATTGACAGGACGTCTTTCATGCATGCATATGAGCACAGATACACACGCACAAAGACACTTTCAATTTCTATGCAGGGCGTAAATTTTAAGCTTAGACATCTTGTACCACAGCGCAATGGTGGCAGTTCTTTTATAGCAGTAGCGCAACACGTAGTACGATCAGCACTTTCCAGCTTTCAATGCAAACCGTGTGTACATGCACGCGTTTGAGCAGAGCAACAAGTGACGACCCTGATGCCAGTCAGCATCGCCACACAGAGATGTAGAAAGGAAGGAGCACCCTATTTGTACGACAGATGATTGGCACAGCAAAACCTCCTCTGACCCACCAGTGTAGAAAGGAAGGAGCACCCTATTTGTACGACAGATGATTGGCACAGCAAAACCTCCTCTGACCCACCAGTGCCATAGAGGCCTGCGCCTGCTGCATATCCCCTGACAGCTTTTTGCGCTCCTCCCTCACTGACTTGAGCTCGTCCTTCACGTCTTTGTGCTGCGCCTTGACATCAGCCTGTGTGTTGGCAAAATCACAGAACTGGAGTGAGGAGCGGAAAGGAATGCCTCAAATAGTACTTTTAATGGCTTAGTTGTCACATGCGTCAAACCTTCAGGCTGCATGTTTGCTCACATCTGAGAGCATACACCTTTGGCAACCTTCTAGAGGCCGTTTTGCCAAAGGGCATGACGTATTATAGTATACGTACAATAATTATACAATACTCAACACAAACTGCTGGCATTTCTATCAGCTTCTGACCCTGCGCCAGAAATCAGTTGGCCCCGCTTCTCATTAGCTTGACGAGTAAGTGCCACGATAAGCAAGTGCCCACCACTGTTGCCCTCGTTGCTAATTGCTCAAAACATTCCCCACCAAAAGAGTGTTGCTTGGCCTTCCTTTGACAGCTTTTAGCTTTAATGGGAGTGAATGGGTTTTTTGTAGTGAGCAACCAGAAATTATCTAATGGTGGTAGGAGCTTTACTCCCTTGCGCAAAACGACTGGTTGAAACGTTGAAAGACTGGGTGGAGCACGCAATGACTCCACATATCCCTGGTTTTACTGGAGAAGATTTCCTCATAGACAGACACGCTCAAGCAAAGCAAAGCTCATTCCAATCAAGTGAAAATAAGCCATGCTCCTTCTTCTCTCTGCACTGCCTTCAGTACACACGCTGTTACTGTGCTTGGCACACTTGCTCTGCTTACTTCTTGTGTGCACACACTTTGACTGTGCTTGCTGCTCAACAGTCTTGAGCTCACTGCTATCGTTGCTTGACAAGTGCACTCATCAACCCTGTGCTCACTGTGTTACGCGCACAACTGCCCTGCTCAACATTCTTGTTGCTGTACCAATCCTATTACCCCACTAGTCGTTGCGCCGCACACCTGCTGCGCATGGATGAAGGCTTGCTGCTCTGCCAGGTGCCTGGCCTTCTTTTCCATCTCAGCCTCCCGTTTCTCAAGCTCCACATCATCCTGCGCAATCTCTTTCTCGTGCTCCTCCAGGTGTGCACGCTGCTGCGCAAGCCCGTGGCGACCCTCCTTGAGCTGCAGGCAAGTGTTTGGCTTCAGAGATTAAAAATTTGCGAATCTGCTGCGATGACATGGGGTTGGGATTGGGGATGCACTGTCTTTATCTCTTGGTTTGTGTGCCAGGATTGTGAGATTGTGATTGATCTCCTCACTCAACCAGGAGAGTAGTTAAGTGAACACCGACATGCATGTGCTTACAATGTTAGCACTCAGATGGACAAACACACGTTGAAGAAACTGATAGAACAGGTGCGTGAGCAAGCGGAAAGAAAAAAGTCTAGCTTGATCATGGAACCTGATCATTGTCTATTTAACATGCGTCAAGGTATACTATTCAAGCTGACCTCTGCGTCCAGCGTATCCAAATCAGCCCGTTTCTTGGCTGCCTCAGAGGCCTGCTTACTGACTGCAGCCGCTTCTTTTTCAATCCCCCTTTCACGCTTTGCCATGGCCTTCTCCTGTGAGGACAGGAAGAACAGGGGAGTATGCAGTTGCAGAGTAGTGTTACCGAATGGAGCCTGGCAACTCCAAATGAAAGCGAAACACACATGCACACACACCGTACTTGGGCTGAATGAACAAGCTTTGAACCAGAGAAGCTCTTGATGCACAATGGTGACATTTACCGCAAGGCTACTTGCTACCACCTCAGAAGCGAAGATCACATGAATTGCACAACCACACATAGCTGTGGGCAAGCACACCTGGGCAGCCAGCTCAGCACGTTTGCTCTGCACGTCCTTCTGCTGCTCTTCTAGACGGGCACGCTCCTTTGCAGACGACTCTTGGGCCTGGAGAAGCTCCTTGACTTGCTTGGCATGAGGCTCCTGCAGAGCATGTTTGTAGGCGTGCACAGTTTAATAAAACATGTAATCAATTTTATTGTAGCACATGTTTTATTGTAGCTGTACTTGTGTCCTTGCGATATCAGGAATGGATAAGAAAGGTAGGGCGCTGACACCAACACTAATGCAATGCGTAGATTGTAATGAAGGAGTTTCCAAAGCCATAACTTGACAACTGAAGCAATCCACTGCAACTCCAGATACACATTGACACTTCCATCACAAGGACACAAATACACGGCAAGGCATGTCAGTAAAGAGGGTGCGTCCAGAAACTGACGCAAGTGAAAGGGGAGGCTCACCTTCATAGCAGCCGCTGCCTTGAGCTGCGCAGATGCATCAGCAAGCTGGGCGGTCAACACTTCCTTGCCTTCCTTCAGCTGTGTTTGAGCAATGCACAGCAAGTGTGGGGTGTAAGTGGATCTGATGTGCTTGAGCGATGCACAGCAACTGCTGGGTGTAAACAGACATGATGTGCTTGAGCAATGCACAGCAATTGCTGGGTCTGTTTGAAAACATATCTGATGTGCTTGAGCCAAGACAACGGGAACATACATCGGCAACAACAGTGTTGTAGAGAAGCGAGCATTCAAATAAAACCTATGCATGCAGCACATACCTCTGCCTCCAGCCTGTTCAACTCTGCCGTGCGCTTCACATTCTCTGTGACTTGCTTTGAAGCGCTTGACATCTCCTTGGCAGACTTCTTCTCACGGGCTACCACCTCCCTCTCCTACAAATCATGGGGCAGGGCGGATGCTGAAAAACAGCTCTGGCGGTCATGAGGACTGGGTCAGCAAAAGAACACAGATGTCTACCAGAATGATTACATAAGCACGTGAACTCATTATTTATCGTTTTATTATAGACTCCTCCCACAAGCGTACCCCAAGGAGGGTAGGGCAAACACATAACCCAGCTCTCACCTGGGCCGTCAACTCAGCGCGTTTGCTCTCCATCTCCTCTTGCAATGCCTCCAGTCGGTCGTGCTCCTCATCAATTGCCGCCTGGGCTGCTTCGATCTCCTTGACCTGCCTGGTGTGATTTGCCTGTAGAAAACAATTCTAATGTATGTTCAGATGCTCAATGTGTGCAACCTTATGAGAAGGGAGCAAGAAATGTGTCGAACACAATAAATCGCACTAAGGGAACAAGTATCAGAAGTGCGATGCCACTAGAAAAGCGTAATGTAATAACTTGGACCCTGCACGTGGACAGCTGCAAAATTGTTGGCTCGTAACTTAGGGATAGCACGGGGTAGCATGTGTATGTATGCACGCAGGAACCTTTTAAGTTGTGAAGCTGCGCTACTAAGGGACGCATGTACGCGAGACAAGCACGTTGCTTTCATGTGTTGCTTGCCCAATACCCAACCATATACAAACTCACTTGGATAGCTGAAGCGGCCTTGAGCTTTTCCTCTGCCTCTGCACTTTGCTGAGCAAGAGCTGCTTGCTTCTCTTTCAGCTGCAATGTGAGAAGATGTAAGTCAGACCTTTAAAATGAAAGGGAGTGAAATATGAGCATGCCAACACATCTCAAAGACAACTCACCCCTGCCTCCAGCACGTTCAACTCTGCACTCCTCTTGGAGACCTCGTTGACCTGTTGGGCCGCTGCAGTGGCATCCTTGTTGGTCGCCTTCTCACGCTTCACCATTTCCTTGTCCTGTGAGCATTGAAGTATGCTTCAGGCCATTGGCAAAAGTCACGCAGCTGTATGCGATGCATCGCTTGCAGAAAGACCGAGATCTCTAACAGAAGGCAGATGCACAAACACACCTGGGCAGTCAGTTCCGCTCGCTTGGTCTTGATCTCTTCTTGCAGCGCCTCAAGCCTGGTGCGTTCCTTGGCCACCGCTTCCTGCGCTGCAAGCAGCTCCTTGACCTGCTTGGCGTGATTTGCCTGCAGGAAGGACAGACAGCCCAAGCTCAAGAAATCAAAAAGTTCTACATTCACAAGGCAATACCTCTTACTTTCAATCCATCAAAGTGTCTTCAAAACAGGCTGCTCAGGCAGTCAAAATACTCACTTGGATGACTGCAGCAGATTTGAGCTTCTCCTCCGCGTTTACGGTTTGCTGTGCTAGAGCAGCCTGCTGCTCCTTCAGCTGCAAGTATTAGGGGTTCAAAAAGTAGCTTTTGAGCAGAAGCCATTGGAGTAATAAATCAGTAAGGTCACTAAAACAGATATACATAATTGGGAAATCGTTGCCCCTGCCCGCATAGTTGAGTAAGAAAACATGCGAATTGGTCAAAACGTCCCTTGACAACTATATAATCTGGGTGCGTGTGCAGAAGATTCTGTAATGGAAGCTTTGGTAGTTCAGAAGGGGGTGCATGCTCAAGCTGCATAGTACGAACATGCTCACATCTTATTAAATGACTTTGGGGGCGATTGAAAGTGAATGAGAGGTGAATGTGGCACCAGGGCAAAATGAATGAGATTTCTGCAGGAAATTACTTCACCCTGCCGAGCACTGTATGCATGACCCCCTTGGCATCAGATTTTTGATTTCCTACTCATGGTCACAAAAGGTGTGAAGGAAAAAGCATACTGTTGAGGACGTTCAGCCAATCCTTTGCAAGAGGCCTTCATTTTGCACAAATATTAAGAGAACGCTCAAGAAAACTCACCCCTGCCTCCAGCGCATTCAACTCTGCATTCTTCTTGGAGACCTCGTTGACCTGCTTGGCCGCTGCATCAGCATCCTTGCTAGTTGCCTTCTCACGCTTGAGCACCTCCTTCTCCTGCAGGCAGAAAACATGCACAATCAAGCACATTGTGTGCCTATTAACACACACTCAGGATGCTTTGAAGAAGAGCTCGTACCGCAACGCACAGCAATTTGCACTCTGTCAACGCACCTGGGCAGCAAGTTCTGTGCGTTTGGCCTTGATTTCCTCCTGCAATGCCTCAAGCCGATTGCGCTCCTTTGCAACCGCCTCCTGTGCCGCTAAGAGCTCCTTGACTTGCTTGGCGTGATTTGCCTGTAGAGAAAACAGTGTCCAAATAGAACAGCTTGACCCGTGTTTTCTCCAGCAAATAACAGGTAGCTGGCAATCCAATCCAGTTTAATCAATTATAAACTCTCTAATCCAGAGTATCTCAATATAAACATTGTTTGAATCAAGTAGGCAAACACTCACTTGAATGGTCGCAGCAGATTTGAGCTTTTCCTCCCCATCAGCAGTTTGCTGTGCAAAAGCTGCTTGCTTCTCTTTCAGCTGCAATGTGAGAAGATGTAAGTCAGACCTTTATAATGAAAGGGAGTGAAATATGAGCATGCCAACACATCTCAAAGACAACTCACCCCTGCCTCCAGCGCATTCAACTCTGCACTCCTCTTGGAGACCTCGTTGACCTGTTGGGCCGCTGCAGTGGCATCCTTGTTGGTCGCCTTCTCACGCTTCACCATTTCCTTGTCCTGTGAGCATTGAAGTATGCTTCAGGCCATTGGCAAAAGTCACGCAGCTGTATGCGATGCATCGCTTGCAGAAAGACCGAGATCTCTAACAGAAGGCAGATGCACAAACACACCTGGGCAGTCAGTTCCGCTTGCTTGGTCTTGATCTCTTCTTGCAGCGCCTCGAGCCTGGTGCGTTCCTTGGCCACCGCTTCCTGCGCTACAAGCAGTTCCTTGACCTGCTTAGCATGGGGCTCCTGCAAAGGTGTGACCCAAGAAGCATGTAACTTGGCCAAAATTATACGCGCACATTGTACGGTGGATATGAAGCACATTAGGAAAACCTCCCCTATACCTGGTCAAATGCGGTGTATACACACAGCTCTGAGCAGTTTAGATATATATACAGCAAGTTTGCATGCACCTCACACGAAGCACCGACCGATGCAAAGGGATGCAAAGGCATGGCATTGCAATAGTGGAAGTGTCCGGAGCGATGGGACTTTTAATTGCAGGACAGGACTGAGCTACAGTGCCTAGTGGCTCATGGGAGGACAGTGGTGCGATGAGCATCAGAGATGTAAAGAATGCTCTGTCAACTAGCAGAGGCCGACAGAAAGGAAAAAAAGAAATAATAAGTTCCACAGTTTCCCCAATCCGGCCTATGCGAGCGCCGTAAGCCCTCTGAGCTGCAGTACATTGGTATGCACGTGCGTACGTGTGCGTGCGTGCGCATGTGTGCGTGCGGGCGCGTACGTGCGTGTGTGTACAGTTGTGTACGTATGTGCGTGTATGCGTTGCGTACTTGTGCGTGTGTGTGATTGTGTGTGTGCGAGCGTACGTGTGTATGTACGTACGTACGTGTGTGCGTGCGCTTACGTGTGTGCGTGCGGGTACGTGTGTGCGCGTATGTGTGTGTGCGTGCTCCTGTGTGCGTGCGTGCACGTACGTGCGTGCATGCATTGTGAAGGGATTGAAGACGCCCTTTCTTTTGGTGTCCTTCCTCCCCAAAAGAGGGCCAGCCTCCCAAGCTGTTTGTTTCCCTTGGAGGCCTTGAGGGACGGCTTGGGAGGCTTTCCCGGCCTGTCCCAATTCTCAGGATTAATTAATTAACCCCAATGCGAGCTTTGCGAGGCCCTTGTAATTTGGTTACTTAAATGCTCCCGACACACCGTAAGGGGGTCAGAAACGTTCGCGTTACGCGGTGATATACCGTCTCTACGGTATAGTGGCAAATAAACCCATTTTGGTACAAATAGACCTATGCTGGTACAAACCTGAGAGGCGGCAACGGCCTTGAGTCGCTCATCCATCTCGGCCAATCGCTGAGCCAGAACAGCTTCTTTCTGCTTAACCTGCAGAGGATGAGATGATGAGGGAGCCACTTGAGTGATACAATCTTTGACACAAGTTGTTCCTGAGTGAATGAGACAAACCAGCCTTTCCCAAAGCATGCAAACGACTTGGAAGATTATTGTGGCTCCCAAGGAATCAGCTAAACAGGTACACAGTAAACAGCTAAACAGCTAAACAGGCACTCCGTGCGTTTCCCCGCCGACTGGCTGCAATGCATTAATCAAACAAGGACTGTTGCTTTGCACCAATTGAACAGCATTGGAACAAGATCTAATTAGTGCATACCACGCACATCTGCAAGGCCAAAATGTCTCACATTGTCACACATCCTGTGCACTGCCTCACAGGTGCATCTGCAATCACGCCAGCATCATTCGCGAAACAGAACCTGCGCAAAAGCAATTATCTGCCTCTGATTCACCTCAGCGTCTTGCTTTGCGAGTAGATCAGTCTTCTTGGCTGTGTCAGCAACCGTTTTGGCTACGGCGGCGGCCTCCTTGCCGACCTCCTTCTCACGCCTGATGACCTCTTTTTCCTACAAGCACACGCACGAGGAACAAGCCATGCATGCCATCCACTGTAGGTTCTGTCACAGGAGCCAGTCTTTCGATCTCACATTGAGACATCAAAGAGAACATGTGAGCATGTCTTGCATCCTACACCTTGTAGGAAAGGTACAAAACAATCAGGACTGTACCGACATGAATTGTGAAAAAGAAGCATCAGCAAATAGCAGTCATTAACATGTGTTCCTTTTTGTGCTCAAACTTTACAAGGCTGTCTCACCTGTGCCGCCAGCTCTGCCTGCCTGCTCTTGACGTCCTCTTGCTGGGCTTCAACACGCGCACGCTCCTTGGCCGCTGCTTCCTGTACAGCGGTCAACTCCTTGACTTGCTTGGCATGGGGCTCCTGCAAAGAAACAGAGACGTGAAGGGATGCTTTCAATGAATGGCGGGGCCAGCTTTTTGGTGGTATACGGGCAAAAGATACGACAATTGCCAGTGAAAGAATGCAGCCACCGTGCGTTTCTGCTGTAGTTTCTGCTGTAGTAAAGTTTCTGCAAAAAAGTTGACGGAGAACGAAGAAGACGTGCCTGAGAAGCAGTAGCTGCTTTGAGTCGGGCATCAGCTTCGGCAACTTGCTGCGCAATTGCAGATTGCTTCTCTTTCAACTGCACACAAAGAGAGGAGGATTGGGTTCATAAGCATCAAGTCAACATTTATAAATATGCTTCTAGCTGCAACAAAAACCTCATCGTTCCAGATTGCAACAATGCAGTAATGCCCTGATGTCGTGCAATGCCCACCTCTGCCTCCAGCCTGTTCAACTCTGCCGTACGCTTCACATTCTCTGTGACTTGCTTTGAAGCACTTGACATCTCCTTGGCGGACTTCATTTCACGGGCTACCACCTCCCTCTCCTGCAAATTATGGGGCAGGGCGGGTGCTAGAAAACAGCTCTGGCAGTCGTAAAAACTAAGTCAGCAAAGAACACAGACGCCCACCAGAACGATTACATAGGCACGTTAACTTATTATTTATTGTTCTATTATAGACTCCTCCCACAAGCGCACCCCAAGGAGGGCAGGGCAAACACATAACCCAGCTCTCACCTGGGCCGTCAACTCAGCGCGTTTGCTCTCCATCTCCTCTTGCAATGCCTCCAGTCGGTCGTGCTCCTCATCAATTGCCGCCTGGGCTGCACTAAGCTCCTTGACTTGCTTGGTATGGTTTGCCTGCAGTCAAAAGCACGTTTCAATCTCTCAACAGGCTTTAATGTCAATTGTTACTGCAATTAGAACCTTATGGTGAAACCCATGGTTGAGGGCCCATTAACACACTCACATGAATAGCTGCAGCAGACTGCAGCCTCTCCTCTGCATCAGCAGTTTTTTGTGCAAACACGGCTTGCTGCTCCTTCAGCTGCAAGTCGAAGAAAATGAGTTAAGTGTTAGCAAGCATACTTTATGCATGAGGGTATACTGGACACGATTAAAACACACAGCTGTATACAAACCAAAAGACACAGGAGACCCACCCCTGCCTCCAGCGCATTCAACTCTGCATTCCTCTTGGAGACCTCGTTGACCTGCTTGGCCGCTGCAGTAGCATCCTTGCTGGTCGCCTTCTCACGCTTGAGCACCTCCTTCTCCTGCAGGCAGACAACATGCACAATCAAGCACGTTGTGTACCTACTAACACACACTCAGCATGCTTTGAAGAAGAGCTCGTACCGCAACGCACAGCAATTTGCACTCTGTCAACACACCTGGGCAGCGAGTTCTGTGCGTTTGGCCTTGATTTCCTCCTGCAATGTCTCAAGCCGACTGCGCTCCTTTGCAACCGCCTCCTGTGCCGCTAAGAGCTCCTTGACTTGCTTGGCGTGAGGTTCCTGTGAGGATGAGAAGGGAATAAAAGGTACTTTGTAGCTTAGAGGAAAGCACAGGGTCATAGTCCTTCGGCAGGAGGCAGCATGGGAACAGATCCATGTTTCAGATAGAGAGCTAGGGAGCCTTATACGTGTCTTATCCCTTGCACTGCACAACAAAGAATGCAATGCTTCTGCACTGGATGCTCTTATGAAGCCTGTCACAAAGCACTCTGCAACACCCGCAACACATTTCAGATGATGCTTACGTGGGTGGCAGCAGCAGCCTTGAGCCGAGTGTCGGCAACAGCAACCTGTTCTGCTAAGGCTATCTCCCTCCGCTTCATCTGCAATTTGAATCAAAATTGAAGGTGTGAGGACACGACACGTGATAAAACAGCAGATCAAGGTAGACATCGCAATGAAATTGCTCAACTTTGTAAAGCAGCTGTAGCGACACACCACCAAAATCAGGCGAATCCACTTTGAAGCTACACCTGCTTGACACATTCACATACCTCAGCCTCTTGGCCGACCAGCTGCTCTGTCTTTTTTGCAACTTCCGCTGCCTGCTTGGAAATGGCAGCCGCCTCCTTGCTCATCTCCTTCTCGCGCTTCACAGCCTCCTTCTCCTTCAAGCGGTGCATTGTACCAGCTAGTAGGCAACCTGACTGACCTAGGACTAGAGCGAATCCTTGAATTAAAATAGCATCATCCTAACAATACCTAGGGCATTTTCTGCGAGGATTAATCTAGGCAAGTTATTCTTAAATATAGGGTTGCATCATCCTGAACTTTGGGTAAAGAAAGATAAACAAAAGCAGCTGCTTTTGTCATGCGCTCATTCATGAACTATCAGCATAACCTCCCCTAAAGCCCTTGCTGCCTAGCAATGCCAGGTGTCCATTCAATTTGTGTCGCAATTATGCTTAAAACCTTGGGGGCACCAAAAGAATTTCTGTTTAGTGGCTTGTCGGTGGACTCTTTGTAAGTTGCTCCAACGAAGATTACGTGGAGCTTCATGATATTGTCCCTTCTTGTTTAACTTGCCATACAAAACCTTTGCACTCATGCCCATCCACTGTGCGGCTGGTTTGGCATGATACTTGTTTTGAAGTGGTGCCAGTGCTGCCATGCGTACTTCCAACCGCGTGCAATACATATTAATTGTGTGTGTGTCACGGTACATATTCCTCCATTCCTGCATCATGTCAACCTCACCGAGTCCTTATTCATTACCCACTCAAATTGCTGTGGTCTCCAGATTTAACCTTACCTGTGCCGCCAGCTCTGCCTGCCTGCTCTTGACGTCCTCTTGCTGGGCTTCAACACGCGCACGCTCCTTGGCCGCTGCTTCCTGTACAGCGGTCAACTCCTTGACTTGCTTGGCATGGGGCTCCTGCAAAGAAACAGAGATGTGGAGAGATGCTTGCAATAAATGGCGGGGCCAGATTTTTGGTGGTATACGGGTAAAAGATACGACCATTGCCAGTGAAAAAATGCAGCTGCCGTGCGTTTCTTCTGTAAAGTTTCTGCAAAAACGTTGACGGAGAACGAAGAAGACGTGCCTGAGAAGCAGTAGCTGCTTTGAGTCGGGCATCAGCTTCGGCAACTTGCTGCGCAATTGCAGATTGCTTCTCTTTCAACTGCACACAAAGAAAGGAAGATTGGGTTCATAAGCAACAACTTAACATTTATAAATATGCTTCTAGCTGCAACAAAAACATCATCGTTCCAGATTGCAACACTGCAGTAATGCCCTGATGTCGTGTAATGCCCACCTCTGCCTCCAGCCTGTTCAACTCTGCCGTACGCTTCACATTCTCTGTGACTTGCTTTGAAGCGCTTGACATCTCCTTGGCGGACTTCTTCTCACGGGCTACCACCTCCCTCTCCTGCAAATCATGGGGCAGGGCGGGTGCTAGAAAACAGCTCTGGCAGTCGTAAAAACTAAGTCAGCAAAAGAACACAGACGCCCACCAGAACGATTACATAGGCACGTTAACTTATTATTTATTGTTCTATTATAGACTCCTCCCACAAGCGCACCCCAAAGAGGCAGGGCAAACACATAACCCAGCTCTCACCTGGGCCGTCAACTCAGCACGTTTGCTCTCCATCTCCTCTTGCAATGCCTCCAGTCGGTCGTGCTCCTCATCAATTGCCGCCTGGGCTGCACTAAGCTCCTTGACTTGCTTGGTATGGTTTGCCTGCAGTCAAAAGCAAGTTTCAATCTCTCAACAGGCTTGAAAGTCTATTGTTACTGCAATTAGAACCTTATGGTGAAACCCATGATTGAGGGCCCATTAACACACTCACTTGAATAGCTGCAGCAGACTGCAGCCTCTCCTCTGCATCAGCAGTTTGTTGTGCAAACACGGCTTGCTGCTCCTTCAGCTGCAAATCGAAGAAAATGAGTTTAGTGTTAGCAAGCATACTTAATGCATGAGGGTATACTGGACACGATTAAAACACACAGCTGTATACAGCCAAAAGACACAGGAGACCCACCCCTGCCTCCAGCGCATTCAACTCTACACTCCTCTTGGAGACCTCGTTGACCTGCTTGGCCGCTGCAGTAGCATCCTTGCTGGTCGCCTTCTCACGCTTGAGCACCTCCTTCTCCTGCAGGCAGACAACATGCACAATCAAGCACGTTGTGTACCTACTAACACACACTCAGCATGCTTTGAAGAAGAGCTCGTACCGCAACGCACAGCAATTTGCACTCTGTCAACACACCTGGGCAGCGAGTTCTGTGCGTTTGGCCTTGATTTCCTCCTGCAATGTCTCAAGCCGACTGCGCTCCTTTGCAACCGCCTCCTGTGCCGCTAAGAGCTCCTTGACTTGCTTGGCGTGAGGTTCCTGTGAGGATGAGAAGGGAATAAAAGGTACTTTGTAGCGTAGAGGAAAGCACAGGGTCATAGTCCTTCGGCAGGAGGCAGCATGGGAACAGATCCTTGTTTCAGATAGAGAGCTAGGGAGCCTTATACGTGTCTTATCCCTTGCACTGCACAACAAAGAATGCAATGCTTCTGCACTGGATGCTCTCATGAAGCCTGTCACAAAGCACTTTGCAAAACCCGCAACACATTTCAGATGATGCTTACGTGGGTGGCAGCAGCAGCCTTGAGCCGAGTGTCGGCAACAGCAACCTGTTCTGCTAAGGCTATCTCCCTCCGCTTCATCTGCGATTTAAATCACAATTGAAGGTGTGAGGTTCACGACACGTGATAAGACAGCAGAGCAAGGTAGACATCGCAATGAAATTGCTCAATTTTGTAAAGCAGCTGTAGCGACAAACCACCATAATCAGGCGAATCCACACTGAAGCTACACCTGCTTGACACATTCACATACCTCAGCCTCTTGGCCGACCAGCTGCTCCGTCTTTCTTGCAACTTCCGCTGCCTGCTTGGAAATGGCAGCCGCCTCCTTGCTCATCTCCTTCTCGCGCTTCACAGCCTCCTTCTCCTACGACCGTGTGTGTAGCATATGAAATTTACAAGCAAGGCTTTAGGCTGTCCTTGTGAAAGAACCCCCCCAACCAGTCTCACTGAGCTCTCCACCCAATCCAAAGCCCCCTATACCTCATCTGAATGCAAGATGCTTGATATTTGTATCTAAACCATTGACATTTGCTGTAAGTTTGGCATTCTGGGGGGCTGTGTGAGCCCGGTGTGCAGTTTGCACCCACTTTGGCAGGGAAAAGGTGCATCTCCAAACTTGCACCGATTGACCTCTGCTTCATGATGTAGACTTTCTAAATATTGTATAACAATGCTGCAATGTCAAACTTGGGGCAGGAATACTGGGAATGCCGGCAAAAGGGAGGTACTCACAAGGGATACAGGGGGAAAAGACAGAGAATTCTGTCGCTCCATACCTGCTTCAAGTTCAGCCTGCTTTTGCTCTCAGAGGGGCAGGCAGTCAAAACGCGTCAAATGAAGTTTGAATGGGGCCAATTGATGGACTGTGTGAAAAACGGTGTGATTTGTTCTGAGCAACGCAGCACAATTTCTGTGTTGCACTCGCGACCACAGCTGCTCCCGCCCCCAAATTTACATCAAAGATGTGGGCCATTTTGCTTGATTTTGAGGACTGACAGGTCGTAAAATGGCACGCAATTTAAAACAGGAGTCAATCTCCTAGGTAACAATCCTCCAGTCTCTACACCGCTCCCCAACCGCCAAGCGCTTGCTGAAGGAGCAGATAATCAGGTATCCAATGCATGTCTCAGGTCTCAAAACGGTGCAGGGGTTCCAGAAATATGGTGACGCAAAGCAAGCCCCTCTGCTACTACAGCTTCTTGAAACGCCAGCCACCTCACACTCATCCTTTTAGCTCACTGGCAAAGCTGAGCAACCAACTCAGCAAACCCAGTCGTAAGCTCCTCCTGCTGTGCCTGCACTAGGGCATGCTCATCCTCCTGAGGCCTCACCATTACCTGACAAGCCACCTGGAATTAGTACATCAAAAATCGGCACTAACCTGGGCAACCAGTTCTGCACCCTTTGCCTTGAGCTCCTCCTGCTGTGCTCCTACTCGAGTGTGCTCCTCTGCCACAGCCGCCTGTGCTAACATCAGCTCTTGCACCTGCTTGCCGTGGTTTGCCTGCAGTACAAACGAAAGTTGCATTAGATGTTAACAAATCCTTACCAGGGAGACGGAGCAGATAAGATGTGATAGGTTGATACCAAAAAGGATGAGACTGCACCATCACCCATAGCAAAGTAAAAGACCAGTGCAAGCCCTCTGGGACCAATTCGCTTTTCAGGAGGCTGCAGTAAAGAATTTCCTACAGTTATGTCACTGTTGCGAGTCTCCAGCCTCCCCTCTTCCTTACACCCCCTTGCTGCCTCCCTATGCAAATGCAGAGGCTGTCCTTCAAGTGTGCATTCATCTATTTACTTATGAGCCAAACAGCTTGCTTCCGGTTATCAGGCAAGAACTGATGTGCTCTTGCACTGATCACCAACTTATGCACACATCCGGCTAACACCTTGCAGAACGCAATTTCCAACTATACGTTTGCACAACGCAAGACAACAGCATGTCTGGAATTGTTTGCTGGTAAGTTGCCTGAACATAGCCAGCGGCCCTACATGCGTGATTGATTTGAAATTTAGGGTAGCGCTCAATCCACTGCAAGGTCTTGCACCACAAGAGGCGCAGCAGCAGCGCATCTTATCCACACTGCTTCTGCTTCTTACGACACTCAGCAAGGCGAGGCGACACGCAGAATGCAGGAATTGACTATTGAGAAGAAACACAGGAAGGTTATGGATTAAAACAAACAGTGGCAACCACAACAAAACAGAGCAATGCCGTTGCTTGTAAATAATGCAAGGTTGAAGGAACATGCAGCGTTGTTTCCAGCCCTCTGACAACCATTATCAAAGATTTGAGAGGAGGGCAGCTCTTGCACCTAATCAACACGAAAACACAAAATAACCTTTAGTTTACGCACGGGAAGGTCAACCAACTCACTTGGATGGCCGCAGCAGACTTGAGCTGCTCCTCAGCATCCGCAATCTGCCTGGCCAACAATGCCTGCCGCTCCTTGAGCTGCATAATCAACAGGAGGGAAGCAGTAAATTGTGAGCAGCGACACAGCGACACACAATTTCTTGCATTTAGGGAATTTAAGATTACGCCACCACAGATTTGGCAGGCCTGAAATTTGTGCCAGAGGTTGCCCAAGAACCACAATGGCAGAGTCCTGCTGCCCAATGCACGACTTAATGAAGCAGGGCCAGACCCTGGGTGTAGGCATCAACACCAGGGATGTACAATGACACTGCCAAAGCCATTTTGCACCATAATTACGGTATGGTGAACGGTGACACAAAAATGAATGTGCTCAGCGTCAGACAGTTGAGGGGACCGTTCACTGCAATTCCCTGTGTAACCCATCGCCGACTGTTTTTTTGCTGTGGAAAGTTGAGACCAGGGTTCAAATCCTGGTTATGACACAAACACTATGCTATTGTTTTTCCCCTTTCCCTTTCATTAATACACCAATCGTTTGCTCATACAAAGAATACACAGTGTCAACCGTCAGATTGTATTTTTACGAACTGTACTGTCAAACCGTCATTGCACAGCCCTGATCAATACATGTCTCATCATCAGCATGAACAAAATGCAAACTGATCTTAATGTTACAATCACCCCCATGGTCGCACAGCCCCACCTCGGCTTCGTGCTTGTTGAGCTCTGCGTTTCGCTTCACGTTCTCAGTGACCTGCTTGGAAGCGCTTGACATCTCCTTGGCGGCCCTCTTTTCGCGCGCGGCCATATCCCTCTCCTACAACGCGAATATGAAATATTTTTAGGATGATGAGAAGGTGTCCTTCCATCAAAGGGAAAATACAGGAAACATCAGGTTTGTCTTATAAGTCATCTGTTTCGAAGCAGGAATAGGTCGAAGCTGCAGATGAGAGTGCATCATGAAGTGAGTGTGAAGTGAGTGGGTGGGAGATTCATAAATGAGCAGTGCAGACTACATTAAACGAACAGCCTGACACAACACAAACACAGCAAGTTAACTTGAAGAAGCATCCTGTCTGGTGCACATACGCAGAGCATTCTGTCTGGTGCACGTATGCAGGACTTCCAAGCATGATGATTCTAGCAACAAGTGCCCCTTCCCTTTTTTCCTTGGTCTCTTGCAAATCTTTGTATAACCCTAATGCCTAGTTACCTGAGCCACTAGCTCGGCACGCCTGGCCTCAATGTCTTCATGCATGGCCTCAAGCCTGTCTTGCTCTTGGGCCACCTCCTCTTGGACCACTGCCAGCTCCTGTACCTTCTTGGCATGAGCAGCCTGAACAGCAAGAGGGGAAAGCCAATTCGTGAATTTTGTTTGTAGTTTTATTATTCTATTAGGGGAAAGAGGGAGAGGGAGGCTGGATGAGGGGAGGTCCTGGGCGTTAAATATTGCATGCTGGCCATCTATTTCTTGGGGTGAAAGTTGCAGGGATAGGTGAGAGACGTGGGGCACAACCCAAGACAAGAGTCTGACGCATTCGACTTTGATTGGGCAAAATGTAAGTGAGGAGGCCGATGTTGGGCTTTGCGCTTGACCAAACCATTGAAGCTGTTTCGCTCACCTGCTGCGCTGAAGCAGACTTGAGCTGGGCTGCAGCCGCAGCAACCTGCTGGGCAAGAGATGCTTGGCTCTCTTTGACCTGAAAGGTACGTGCGCAGGGACATGCTGTCGCTGATCACAAGATGCGTCTGTATTTGATTTTAAGGAGCTGCGTGACATGAGCTTAATTTAATCAACACCTTGACCAAAGACCTTACAGTGGAGCTCTTAACGATGCCATTGCTTGGTGACACGTGACTACTGGCGCATGACGTCTTTCTATTTTGAATACCGTTTTTTAGGACGGCACAAAGCTAGACCTGATGTAGAGGACAGTGGAGTGCTGTTCTGCTTGCTTAGGTACGGCACATCAACTCCCGTGTTCATCAGAAAATACTAAGCAACTGCTTGAGGCCTGGGAGTCTGAGGGTGCTTCTATCTATAAAATATTAAAGGCTGCAGCATGAAGCACCGGCATCTGCCAAATTCACCCTCTTTTAAATCCATGCAACCTCACGTCCAAACCCCCATAACAACAGACAAAATTTGCATACTACACGTGTGAGCGGACACACACACAACAGCACACATAGACACATGCGTACCTCAGCCTCCTGCTTGGCAAGATCAGCACTGCGTTTGACAGTTTCAGTGACCAGCTTTGAGGCGCTGGTCATCTCTTTACTGGCCTTCTTTTCTCGTGCAGCCATCTCCCTTTCCTGCACAGAGCATGACATAACATTGTTGGGCATACACAAATGAGCAAGGGCAAAAAGCTGGTAGGTAAAAAAACGAGTACAAATACATAATCAGGTCACACCCTTTCTGTTCTGCTATAGAAGGCACTAACTGAAACATCTGCATTTCTTCCATCGTATTTGCATGCTTAAATTCTTAGACGGATACTAGAGCGAGTTCCTTGCCACACAATCATGTCGTTACAAACACATCTAGGCAGCCACCTCAACCACTTCAGCACGCAAGCTCCTCACCCTTTGCTGCAAACCCAATCAGGCATCCTCCCCCTACTACTGAAACTTGAGTTTAAATTCCCTAGCAACCTCAAGCTAAGCATAATGGTCACTCATGCCTGAGCAGCCACCTCACAAAACCACAATTTAAAACACACCTGAGCGGCCACCTCAGCACGCCTGGCCTTGATCTCCTCCTGCTGCGCATCCAATTGAGCACGCTCTTGTGCCACTGCATTCTGCACTGCAAGGAGCTCCTTCATCTGCTTGGCATTAGCCGCCTGCGTGTGAGGGGGCATCAACTTTTGCCTTGACTCAGAAATCGGAAGATGTGAGTTTAAACACATGCTGCTTGCACTGCAAGGAGCTCGTTCATCTGCTTAAGGTGAGCTGCCTGCACGCCGGGAAATATCGTCTTGGCTCAATGCTCTGAGCTGGAAACATGTGACTTTATTCAGAAGCTGCCTGCGAGGAGAGTTGTACTTGCAGAAAGTGACAGCCTGCATAGCACAGGAACAGACATTTTGAATTATATCTTGACTTTGCAATTGGAAAATTGCATTATAATACGTAATACCTGTGCTGCAAGGAGAATTTGTTTCATTCAACTCCTTCCCTTTCTCTGCTTGATGTGAGCTGCATTGTACAACAATAGGGGCATCTACTATGAGACAGCATGAGCCCGAAATTATGCAGGGGTAATATGTTTGTGCGCAGGCACAGGCTGCAAAGGAGCTATCGATTAACAGCTGTGCTTAGTAGCCAGGAGAACGTAAACACAGGCAGAGGCTGCAAAGGAGCTATCAATTAGCAGCTGTGCTTAGTAGCCAAGAGAACGTAAAAACAGTCTGGCGGTAGCAATTTGGATGGAAAAGAGAGTTGCGAGCCACAAAGCAGTGTTACAGACGAATGCAATTTGGAAGAGAAAGCAACTCCATGCTGTTTGAGCCCAAAACAGTGGAGCACTTCAGGCCTTGCCAAGGAGAAAAGAAAATGCTAAAGTAGCGCTGCCCTGGGATTGCCTGTTGCCAGCATCTGCTCTTCCGTAATAGATTCTGCCCTTGGTCATACCATGCATTGCCGTCCCAGACATTGCGGACCTATCTAACCTTGCCTCTCGGCATTGCGGTTAGACACTGCTTTATATGTAAGGAGCCACACGTTTCCTCTTACCTGGATAAGGGCGGCAGCCCTCAGCTGCTCCTCTGCTTCTGCAACCTGCTGGGCCAGGGCGGCTTGCTCCTCTTTAATCTGCACCATCAGGTAAATCCAAACACATTTCGTCGTGCATTTGCTGCACGCGCCCTCGCTATACTACTTCCATGCGCCTGATTTCAAACAAGCACGCGTAAAGCTCAATGATAAATATAACCAGCACATCAGATGAAAAAAGGACATCCAAATTGGACAAAATTATTGTTCTCTTGCAAGGTTATCCTGTCTTGCTGGCTCCTACCTGGACGTCAAGCTTGTCTAGTTCAGCGTTCCTCCTGAGCGCCTCGCTGACCTGCTTTGCAGCAGCGGCACTTTCTTTGCCAGCCTCCTTTTCACGCTTGACCACTTCCTTCTCCTGCGATACAATGTACAAACATAGATAATAAGCAGGTTGGAATCAGGCACGCACACAGATATGCTCCTAAGCAGGCTGCGGCTGCTAGTGAAATGTTACCTTTATGGTCACATCACCATTGGAGAGATAAGAGAAAATCACAGCGCTAATCTGCATATACATTCATTGTGTGTCGAGTCGCTCTGTTCCTTTCAGACACCTGGACATACAACAATTACCCACACATACACACACTTACACACGGACACACAAACTCTCTCTCTCTCTTTCTCACACACAATCACACAAACACACACGCACAAGAACACACATACACACACCTGGGCAGTGAGCTCTGTGCGCCGTGCCTTGAGTTGCTCTTGCAGGGCGTCAAGTTTGCTGCGTTCCTTGGCCACGGCCTCCTGCGCCGAGGTCACCTCCTTTTCACGCTTTGCATACTTGGCCTGTATGTGCGTGTGGCGGTGAACGTGATGCTGTGAATATACAATGACAGGTAACACGTTCGGTCAAGAACGTGGTACCGACGATTCCCGCAGCCTCACACCCAAACACAAGGGGCGCTTCAGCTTCCCTAAGGTCAGGCCAACCATTCCTGTTTGATCAAACGAACCTGCACGCTTTTCCACTTTTAAGTAGTCAGGAGCCTTAGTTAGACATATCTAAGCACCCCTGCACACTCAGTTTGTGCAAATGAGTGCCCAGGTGGGCAGGGTGGAACTCCCTGCCAGAAAATGGATTTCCAAAAGCCCCTCCCCAGTGCCATTACTTACCAGGGGTGTTTGCGATAATATTGGGGACATTTTGGTAAAGGTCCGGGGGTCTGGGGTGAAGGTCCAGTTTCGGACCCCCTTTTGACAGGGGAAAGTGCGATTTACAATCAGGCACCAATCGCTGACCCGTTTAAGGTCGCGTTTGTTTTCCTGAACTGAAACATGTTAATAATGTTGAGTGAGAGAGGCGGCCTTTTTTTTCTGGACGCCCTTTTCTTGGAGCCTTCCCACGTAAGTCTGAGTGGCTCATTTTCATTGCATTGTTCTCTGGGCTTGTTTGTCAACAGTCTGTACTCAAAGGGGCTGACCAGATCCTGATAATTTGTTGATCAGCTGTCGGTGCCCATCACGGCCCATCTCCAGCATTCCAGACCATAGTAATTGACAGGGCATGCCTTGGGAGCACACTGAAGGACTCCTGACACTCACGTGATGGCCAGAAAGCTGGTTTCCAGGGTTTCCAGCAATGCACCATTATTGCCCAACAAACAGGCCCACGCACTTAGTCCTTTGGGGGCAAATTTTCACCACCCTTTTTTTTGCTCTAATGGGTATGGTTTTAGCCCAAAACGTGTTTGGGAACAAAATATAGTGAAATTTGGATTTGGGGTCACATTTCTGTATCCATGCATGGGTACAACCGCCTTTCTGGCAGGAAATGGCACAAGCCCAGCCCCCGACGCAGACAGCGGACCCCATACCCTTTTTTTGGGTGCATAAGTGTTTTATATGTTCTTTCTTACTACCCTGAACCATTAAAAGTCCAAAAATGATGAGGTTCGTTTTAGGGACAAAATTTGGCTGGGAATGGTGGGCCTGACCGAAGGGCTGTAGCCTGCTGTCACAAGAGGGTAAGACAAACCCTGATCTCTTAAAAGCCCGAGTTTTCTTCCTTGTCCCTTCACTTTCAACACACCCTGTATAAAAGCATTCTGCACACATGTGATGCAGCTGTACAGTGCGACTTCAGGACTCAGCATGTTTGCCATAGCACGCCCTCCTTGATGTTCTATGTCCAAAGAAACCCCTCACTCAGAGGTACATCTCACAACCAATACAGTCCTCTATCAATACCTCTATGCCTGCTGCAGCCTTCAGTTGCTCCTGGGCATCAGCCACCTGCTGCACCAGAGCACACTGCTCCTCCTTCACCTGGGCACAAGATTGTCGTGTGAGGGCGTTCAATGGTCAACGTCCACGTCCCACAAAAACAGACAGTGCAAGAACGTTCAAGAGTCGTCACGGTCGGCGTCCACATCTTGCAAGGGGGTTTTAGGACAGAAGGGGGGGTGTGGTGCAGGAAGGGGGCGACTTTTGGCCCCGGCTTGCTGAGGGAGAGCAAAAACGATTTGCTGTCTTCCTTACACACACACTCGATGAGCAGCATCACCAGGTGCAGACACATGCGCACCTTGGCTTCCTGCTTGGCAATCTCAGTTGATTTGGCATCGGCTTGGCTGAGGAGGGTGGTGGCAGAAGCTGTCTGCTGCTTAAACTCCTTCTCACGACGAGCGTAATCTTTGTCCTGTGGCATTCAAGGATGGGACAGAGGTGAGGGTCCCTTTCAACCGAGGAGAGTGTACAGAAGAAACGGAAGCGTGTCATGCCACTTCCACTCATGCTGGCTTAGGTACGTTTCTTCCACCCTGTAGGTCCATGACCAGATCATGCGCTAACCCACCCTATGGCTGGCTTGCAATGATTGCACCCTGTTTATCACGGCCCCTATTGTATTACGCCCTTTTATACACCAGCAGTGGGCCCCTTATTCTGACGAGGCATAATACATACCAGCACAGAGCACTCCACCAAAACCGGGGAGCTATTGACAGGGGATTCCCAGCTAAGCTCACCCAAGTGGTACCCTGTTCTGCTCCGCACCTGGATGTTCAATTCAGTCCGCCGTGCCTTGAGCTGTTCCTGCAAGGCCTCCAGTTTGGTGCGCTCCTTTGCCACAGCATCTTGGGCTGCGCTCAGCTCTTTGACCCGCTGGTTCAAACCCTCCTGAGTTGGAAGTGTGTGTGTGTGCATGTGTGTAAGTGCTAGCGTGTGAAGGTGTGTGGTCGGTCAAGCCTGTGCGTCTCTGTTTGTGCGCCTGTTAGTGCACACACAGGAAGAAGTAGACGTCAGTTGCACACTGACGTACGTATAGAAGGTCACAACCCAAACAGTGCCGAACAAGTAAACAAGCCTCCTGTCCAACCACACCCACAACCACAACCCGCACCTGCTCAGCAGCAAAGGCCTTGTCCCGTGCATCTGCTGCCTCCATGCAAGTGCTTGCGTCGTGCTGCCGCTGGGCAACGGCAGCCTCCCTGCTAGACAGCTCTGCCAGCTTGGCTTCTACTTTGGCCTCTTTGTCCAGCAGCTGGCACTTGCTTTCCCGGAAGGCACGCTGCTCCTCTGCACATATATGACCAACGGTGAAATGGTAAGTTGTGTGTTGTACCACCTCATTATACAGCTCACTCAAACCACGCGTCCAGCGGCTGGCCTTGCTCTCCTCTGCATGGCAACTTGCTCACACACGTACGCCTCTTCGCACACAACAGACACATACAACAAATGCACACTCACAAACTAGGTACCAACCTGCCAGCTGCTTTTCTTGGGCCTCGTGGAGCAGGCGGTGGTTTGCTGACTCCTCTTTGGCCCTGCATACAACACGGCTAACCATTATCATCAGATTATCCTCATTGTGTCTGTGTGTGTCTGTGTGCCCATGTGCATGCTCAATTTGTCTGTGTTGCTCATCAGCCAATAGCAGCCAGACCACATGAACGACGGCACACCTACTTGCTGTCAGTTTTACAACTCCCTCTTCCCTGGATTTGCACACTTCCGTCCACCCACAACGGAGACCCTGCTGACAAATTACCTCATTGCTCCCCCCCTTGCGCCTTTTGAGCCTCGTTTCATCCCTGGTTTCGCACACTGTCACCCTCACCTACTACTTTACACACTGGAAAGCTAGCCAACAAGCATCGCTGTCCATACACCTCTACGCCTCTGAGCCTCTCACTTATTACCTGGTGACCTGCAAGCATGATGCTTCAAGCTCCTGCTGCAAGGACTTAATGGTCGCCACGTGCTGTGCACTTTGCTCCAAGATTTTGCCATGTTCAGTCTGCATACAGGTTTATTAAGTAAATGGTGGTTAGGTTAGGGTTAGGATTAGGGTAAGAGAAAGCTAACTCCTGCTACACCCACAGCGAGCACTACATACACTGCGTGCTTAAATGCAGCCTTGTTCAACGCATCATCAATCATCGCTTCATCGCTTCATCAAACTCACCTGCATCTTGAGCATCTGCTTCTTGGCGTCCTCTGCTTCTGCGACCGTGGCTTGCATGTGGGCAACCTGGCGCTCCCTGCAATCAAAAGCATCACAAGCACGTGCGCTGGATGCCAATATTGTTGGTAGGTGTTAAAGCGGCTCAAACAAAATGGCCTATTGAATTGGCAAAGTTGTGTGTATGTGTGCGCGCTTTATCTGAAGGAAGCAAGCAACAAGGCTACTCTGACTGATCTGGGATGCCAAAGCTCACCTCTCGTACTGCTGGTCAAAGCACTGCACTTTCCACCTCATGACCTCTTTCTCGTACTCCTCATGCTTGAGTCGGATGTCCGCCTGCTCCTGGGTGTGCGCCTGGTCAACGCGCTCAGTCTCTTCTTCTATGGCCTGCAAACGATGACGAGGAACTTGACGTAACCAAAAGAACACAGGAGGAGCTGGCGCGTGCCCCCATGCGTAAACAACTTGTTTCGGCACTTGCCTGCAGGAGCTTGATGTATTTCTCCACCTCGTCCTTCCAAAAAGCCACCTGCAATGTGAGAATGGGATAGGCTGAAGCAGGCAAAACAGCAGAGATTGATTTCAGGGGTTCCTGACAGCTACGTTATGGCCATTTTCCATGCTAATCCATCTCAACCAAGCCCTGCTGCAATTCCTATTTTGGAAGGCACATAGAATTCACACCAGGTCCTTGAGCTGCAAGTTCTCCCGTTCCAGGGAGTCATTCTGGTTGGGAAGGATCGGGGTGAATACGCCTTGGGCTCTCAACCGCTCTGTGACACTGGTGGAATACATTCCACGCAAATGGGGCGTGTGAGAGCTCTAGCAAATCAGTACTCCTGCATCAGGCACAGTGCGTGAATTCTTTTGCCTGTACACTATAAACAACATTAAAAACAAGAATATACATAATATTAGGCAGAAGAATTGCAAGTTAGGTATATCAGTAATACCCTGTTGGTCTTGAGCCCTGCTCCATGTTTCTGCGTTCCAGCAATAAACTCCTGGTTAACCACCAGGATGCTGTGCCCCATTCATTTGTCCGCACAAGGCGGCGCCATACCTGTACTCCAGCTGCGTCCACTGACACGAACCTCCTGACCGAACGGGACATGCAGTTTCTGCAAGGTGAACAAACACCCTCACGCACACACACACACACACACACGTACAAAACACACACACTCACGTACATAACACACACACACACACACACACACACACACACACACTCACGCACACACAACACACACACACGTGTTTAAAACACACACACACACACACACACACACGCACACAACACACACATATACACACACAGGACCGGCTTTTTACCGTGCAGGAAGTGCACAGAGCAGGTGAGGCTTTTTACGTGCCCACTTCTATGCTGACTACCCATACAGGAATGAACATATGTTAAACTGCTTGCACTGATAATGTCACCTGCACGTGTGCGCGCAAAATGTGTTATAATAAGCTGATTAAGTCATGTTTTTCTTGCATTCACAGGGATTTGGCAACCCTAGCAGCTGCCGTGCACAAGCGGTCTTATGGGAGCTTAAGGGTCCTTGATCTTATGGTAGGAGTAATCATACACTTGCCGCTAAAAAATGTAACTATGCAGTGCTTACAAGCAAAGTCCTGAACTGTTTGTACAAGTCTTAAAATTCTGACCCTGACTTTGTGGCAAAAAATGCACTGTCATCAGGCACTAATTACCTTGTTTGGCAGGCAGGAAGTGGCGTTCGAGGTGCAAGATACCTTAAGCAAGCAGGAGCATCACATGTGTGGATCAATGACCTGAACCCGCGACTGTTAGACACGCAAGTCCTCAACCTGCTCAGCCCTGACTTTGAAGCAGGTAAAAAAATTCCATAGGCGAACAAATTTCTTACACACCTTAAAAAGACAACATGCTTTCTTTTCGTTTTCCTATCTAAGCCCTGAACAAAACAATATTTTTCAGCTGACATTGGTGGCGTGAATTGCTGCTGCTCCTTGCGTGTGTTGAGGTGATGGCAGTGAGAGCTCGCGGCGAGCACAAGCAGAGGCCCTTCATTTGGAGGCACAAGTGCTACGGCCTGAGGGTCTGAAGCGGGATGTGTGGCAATGGCAAAAGGAGGAGCACGGAGCAGAGGGGGCTGCAGGGGACACAGATAAACGGGTGGTCAGAGTCTCACAAGTGGACGCCACACGGATCCTGATGAGCTGCTATCTGAACGAGGTGCCTGCATTTGGGAATTGTGCCCTGTGCATGCGTCCATGCTTTGTTTTTAGGCCCATACATTCACTACCTCAGGCACAGCTTAATCGAACACTCTACAAAGGACCCCACCCCAACTTTTGCAGGACTATTATGACGTGATTGACATTGACTCATTTGGAAGGTAACAGAGGGGGATTTGGATTCTTCACCAGTGGCAGCCTTTCTTTCTCTGTAGCGTGGTCCCTACTAGACTTGGATCTTGTTGCTGCAAGCCACATGTAACAGAGCAGGCTTGTCTTTGCTATTTGAATGTCCTCATGTTTTAATTTAAGCGTAATAGTCATCCGTATGTTATTTACATTTGAACGCTTCACCTTTATGTGCTTTGCAGCGATTCTCGCTTCATTGGCTCAGCACTTGATGCTGTGAAGCATAATGGCTTGGTGTACCTCACGTCAACAGGTATATCAAACCCTGTGTACCATCCAATCCATGGACATCCCATTTCAGTAATTTGACCTCCCGTTCCTCCAAGCACAGTACACCTCTGCGCATAAAAATTGAACACAGAATGTTAGAAAGGGAGGAACTGCTCTCAGCCTCCTGCCGCGCCCTATTGGTGGAGTGACAAATCTTGTGACAGAGTTACTTAGGTTTTTCAGTTGAGGTTGTCCCTATAGTCGCATTCCCTAGGCCTGGGTCGAAGGATGGCCTGACAGGACCCTCGTCACAGAAAGCTAGCTGAGATGAGCAGCACCTTTGTTGTTGTTGTTGTTGTTGTTGTTGTTGTTGTTGTTGTTGTTGTTGTTATTGTTGCTGTTGTTGTTGTTGTTGTTGTTGTTGTTGTTGTTGTTGTTGTTGTTGTTGTTGTTGTTGTTGCTGCTGCCTACTCTTACATGCTGTAAACTCATTACTGCCTTACTGTTGCATGCCCACACGTAACTTTTTAACACTCAACAGACGGATTTGGTAGTGGTGGCAGAAGGCCGATGAGGAGCTTGGCCGCTTATGGCTCTTTCCTGCGTGCAGGACTTCCAAGCTCAAATGAACAGGTATCTGTCTGCTGCTGCCAAATGGCATGCATTGTGAACTTTAAAACTACTTATATATTGAAATACACCAGGTAGTGCCTCCAAGCCAAACACGAATATTGAGCAAGCTAATGCCATATTCCCCTCTTGTGAAGCAATAACCCGCTGTAACAGCCAGGGTGGGCCTCTGTTCCTTGCACGTGTTGCAAAATTTGCTTGTCCTTCAAAGACTATTTTGAATTCAGCCAACCGTTTCCAGATATTATGCAGTTTCAACAGATTTGGTTACAACATTATACGATGTGTAAGCTGGACTTGTTATTTGAAATTTGTGATTTAAGCTCGTGGATCTCGACAATGTGGTTGTTGCTACGATTAAACAATTTTTGCAAGGTTTGTTGCAAGGCATAAGCACAGTATTAAGTTTGCTACTTTGATGCTTGATCATATGTGTGCTGCAGGATGTGCCGCAGGACACGGAAACAATGCTGCAAGAACCTGAAGCCTACAAGTCAGCTCATGAGGCAATGCCTTTGCTTATGTACGTTTACAGGGGCTTAGAATGCTGATTGGAGCAGCTGTGCGAGAAGGGGCTGTGCGAGGCTTTTGCGTGACGCCCGTTTTTTCCCTGTACTCATTTGTGAGTTAGAAGGCTGTCTTTTTCTTGTAGGGATTAGTTCTTAGTACTCATGGGCTGAATGCCTCGAGCTCCAGCTTAAGGTACATCAATGGCTTGCTGATAAGACCTTTTTTCCAGGGATATCATGCTCGTGTCAACGTCTGTCCTTATACAATGGTTACAATTAAACGCACAGAGCAATTAATCGCAAAAATAGTTTTTGCGTGGAAGTTATGTGTTGTGGCTGTGACTGCGCCACACACAGGTTTCTAATCAACAATTATCTACTTGGACCTTGTCCACAGCATGGACCTGTCTTTCGTGTCATGCTGAGGGTCACCAGGACAGCACGATGGCCTTACGAAAACTACGGGTTCCTTGGGTTTTGCCACATCCATGGACAGACCTCAAAAGTCTCCTGGAAGGGCCTATCTTCTGCAGTTTGCCAGTGAGTAGTGGCTTCTACTGCCTTGTTTGAGGATGGAGCAAAGCGTTGGTTAAGGTCTTTAAGTATGGACAGCTGACTACGGGCAACATTACATGCAGGTGCTGTGGTCCCATACGAGCTGAAAAGGAAGCAACCGCGCAGCGTAAGCCCCTTTGCCTCAGCGGGCCCCTCTGGACTGGTAGGTAGGTCATAGTCATACATGGGGTTAGGGTTAGGGGTTAGTTACAAGCTATGGCTTGATTTCTTAGTTAAAAGGATCGGCCTGGTGATTTTTTGTGTACAACAAGCACTTGCGTTACTATTTGCTTTTCCACTGTCTATATAGCTCTAATAACCCAGGGGCTTGTACACAAAAAGTAATTCCATACACATCTTTCAACAGGTCCTTTGCACGACAAGGAGGAGCTCCAAGCTATTGCCGTTGAGGCCGCTGCTCGAGGGTAAGCGGTTGCTGCTGGAATGCATTATTGTGGTGCATTGGACAGGCAATGTGAGCTTCTTTACTGGATAAAAGACTAAAATGTTGTGTGCTCTTAGCTTCGTAAACAAATCGCGCCCTCATACTTGCGAGCCTTGAAGGAATGAAGAACTCAGATAACCTACATCTGAAGTGCATCACTGCATCTTTCACAATTACATTTGATGCAATAAGGTGGACAGGACATAGCTTCGACAGCAGCGCATTGACCGAAGAGGGCTTGAGCATAGCACCGTCTCTGAAAAGCAAGAAGAACGGGCCCAAAAGGCTTGAGGATGTGATAGCGGTAAGAAATGTCACTTTTTGCTTGGCTCACCTTGCACATGCCAGGCCTGAGGTAATTCACTGCATTTTACTCCTTGTTTTCCTTTTTTTAAAGAAGCTTAAATACGTAAATTCGAGCCACTCATTTCAACTGGAGCAGGTCATGTTGGGAGAAGCCGACGAACGACTCAGGCCTGGATTTATTAATTTGGAGCACTTAGGTACGTATGCACATGTTGACAAGCTGTACAGCTTGGCTTGGGGCAAATCCCACATACTCTGCTTGTCTCTGATATCGAAAGCAGAACAGACAGTGTCAGAGTGCAAAACAACTTGGTGTCAGGTCAAGCCTCGTGCACCCATCGCATGTTCTCAATGTGCAAAGGGTATAGGTGTAACCAACTGGTAACAACTGAATCTTGGCCACAGGCAAGCATTTGATGAGCTACCCGCCTCGAGACGTTTTAATAGCCGAGCTGCACTCTAGGGGCTTTGCTGCCTCCCGGTGCCACCTCGAAACTAAAGCTTTCAGGACATCTGCCAACTTGCAAGAAATCGTGACTGTGTGTGTTGGTGGGATAGGTATAGCACCCCGTCCTGCCTCTGACTTGTGCAAGAGTCTCAATTTAAATTGATCGTGAAGGACAAGTTGATGGACTGGGTGAACGAAAATTTTTTGTTAGGCCTTTTAAGCAAAATAGCAAAATGATTGCACAACTGCACTTGCGTGTTTCTGACGATAACCGCATCAAGAGGAAGGATTAGTAATCAAGAAAGGACAATATCAAAGCAAAAATGCCGCCAATCATTTTTGGCCGTCGGTGATTGTTGATAAAAACTAGAAGAAATCGTGTGACCTCCCTGGATTCAAAATATGTAATGTAATCGACTTTTCATGGCTAAATTAATGTTTGGCAAGTTTAGATGGTGGCAACATCGTACCCGCTCTCTCAGATCTCAGGCTGGATATCAGGAAAGAAAAGAAAAGAACGCAGATGGGGTAAACACTACCGGCATGGATTAGGAAAGGATGTTTTTTTTTTCTCTGCGCCACTCACTGATTGCAGAGATACAAATTGTTGCACATCCATCTCCAGTGGAGAAATAAATATTGGAAGCTTTTCAACGGAGATCAACGGTGGCTGGGAGGCAGAAGCCTGCACACCACCAGGAGTATTGCTCGGATATTTATGGGGGTTGTGTTCAATGTCTCGTATATTTATATGTATGAGTTTTGTTGAGGGTCTGATTGCAGGCTGGATGTATCTGATGTTCTATCGAGCCGGAGAAAGAGAAGTGTCTTAGTGGGTAATCAGAGGACAAGGCGCACCACCAGCTCCTTAGAATTGTGCGGAGGAGGGGGAAAAGTCCGTTAGATTCCTAGCCTGAAAATTGTGACTGGAGCGCGTGTACTGATTGGCCTCTACCTTTTTCATTATTACCTATTATATTCAAATTAACATGTCGGGACTATCAGACGTTATAGCCAGCAAACTGGATAGGGCCATCGAATTCACTCCTACGACGCACTTAAATTTTCACATTGCTGTTTTAATTTTTAATCCATTGAGTTATACGCGTGATAATACGTTCAATTTTGGAAAGTCAACACAATTTGAGTCAATGGAGCAAGGCAAGCAGGACGCTGCAACGTTGATATCTGCAATTAACGCGACGCTCCAGACCCCTGGGCAGCAAGCGGGAGAGGCAGCTGCTTCTACAGTGAGAAATTTGACTTTTTAAACGACATCTTCCATTTGACCAACAAAACGTGCATGAACACATACACATACACACACACGTGCATAACACACACATACACACACACGTGCATAACACATACACACACGTGCATAAACACACACACATACACACACACACGCACATGCACACACACACTCACACACACACACACACACACACACACACACACACACACGCACATGCACAAACAGGCGCACGCACACGCGCACACACGCACACACACACACACATATGCACACAAACACACGTATGGAGACACACACACACACACACACACACGCACGCACGCACATGCACAAACAGGTGCACACACACGCACACACACACACACACACACACACACACACACATATGCACACAAACACAAACACACGTATGGAGACACACACACACACGCACGCACATGCACAAACAGGTGCACACACACGCACACACACACACACACACACACACACGCACACACACACATAACTGCAGAGCGAAGTTTCGCTGAAAGACCTCCTCACAGCTGGGCTGATTAAACCCGGAGAGGGCAACGTGACGCTCGCATACAGGGGTGTGACCTACACTGCCAACCTTCTGAACTCCGGGTCGATCGAGTTCCTTGGTGCGTCAGCAACTCATGGTTGATCCCTGTTTGCACCTGTCACACCAGCAAACGAATGTGGTTAGATCGCACCTATTCCTTGTTAACAACAAACTGCTATGCCAACAACAAACTGTGTTAACAAACTTTGCCTTAGCACGCTCAGCGCGGGGTAGCATGTGTATTTATGTGAAATGCCCCTCACCCTTGTTGCAGGTGCAACCTTTACTACTCCTGATGCCTTTGCCGCTCGGGCAAAGCAGCTGCAGCTGCCAGACAGGGACACCGACAATGGCTGGAGGAGCGTGCTTGTGGACGGTGTTGTTCTTGAAGACCTGCGCTACGCATACATCAGAGGGAAGAAAGGGGGGGCAGAGAAGGTGTGACCCGCCTTGCCTACACACAGACACGTATTTGTATATACCGCAAGGAGTTTGTTAGAAGTCAGAACGCAAGCACGTGTCGTTTGTTGCTTGCATTTTTTTGTTGCCCAATTTACTCTATTCAAGACCTATCAAACGCCTGACCTCAAAATGAGCACGTGTCTGCCTATTTTGCCCTCACCCCCTTCCCTTCACACACACACACACACACACACACACACACACACGCACACACACACACACACACACACACACATGTAAACACACACACCATACTCACACTCGTCCCCCTGCTCCTCGCAACTCCATCTCAGGGACCTGACAGCAAGCCAGAAGCAGCCCTGGGTGAGGGCATCAACAGCGCGGTGTCCACACTAGCCCAACTTGTAGGGCAGGGCGCCAGTGGCCTGCCAGTCCTGCCATCCACATTGGAGGTACCTCCTGAGTCGCTCGTGGCTGAGGCTGCCCCTAACGGAGCGACAGACGCAGAAGAAGCAGATTCAGCACAGCAGAACTGGTAGGTTGGAGTGGAGTACACGAAACCAACCTGTGTATATTTACAGACTCCCTTTGTGAAAAGGAAGTGTCTGTGCTGATACGAATTAGCCTACATGAAGGAAAGACGCTTGTCTAGTGCCCACGCTGGTCAGAGCCCCAATAAAGTAGTGATTGCAGCACTCCGTTTAAGTGCTTGTCTGGCAATGTAACGGACAGCAAAGATGCAAGCTGAAACCGATCTTTGTGGTGCAGGATTGATGAAGCTTGCAATGCCTGCTCTTTTAATGATGAGCAACTCAAAACTTTCCTCGATAGTACTTGTGTTTGCGATTGCCTCTTAGACCAGGTAAAGTGGCATGAATTTGCCCTGATCTTGCTATTAGTGTCAGTGGCATTGTCTCCTCCTCGTACCGCCTTGATGGATATAAAACACCGTCTTGATTGATTTTAAACGTCATAATCTTCCGCGCACCAATTTCACCGTGCATCAATCACGCCTGCATGAGTAAGAGTGTAGGGTGCATTGCTTGCAGCTCCAGAGACTTGGCACATTGTCCTGACAATGGCAATTCCCTCTGGACGTCAAACAATCAATGTTAGACTTGCACCGCTATAAATTGTTCGCCGGGTGCAATGCTTGGGTGGTGCACCTCCTAAGCCTACATCATTTCAAGCCCATGCCAGCAACTTTCTTGCTTTCTTGTTTGGGGGTGTAACCCTCACGATATTGAACGCATTCTCTATCCCTCCTTGTTTGCAGGGTGCAATGCTCGCGGTGCCAAACTTGGCGTATCGTGCCTGACGAGTTCTGGCCTGACATCGATGCTGCTGGAGATGAGGACTGGTACTGCAATGTAAGTGGCATGGCTTCTGCGTACTGCTGAGATACAAAAAATTGGTACTGCAATGTAAGTGGCTTGGCTTTTGTGTATTTAAATGTGAATGTCCAATTCTGGAATGAACTTGACCTTGTGTTTTTCTGCTACAGCCTGGAAAGCGTTTTGGAAACAGCGGGCCAGATCAGATGCATTGCATGAAGTAGCAGGAGGCTTGCTTGTAGGGCTACGAGGAGCTTGCATGAAGCTTGCATGCCAGAAAGTGCATTTTAGTAGTAGAGCGCACTCTCTTTGCAAGTGCATTTTATTGCTGCTTCCTTTTCGGCAGTTTGATGAAGGGAGAACAGTGCCAACACTGAAACAAAAGTGTTGCACGCGTTTGGTGTAGCTTTTGCTTCTGCCAGCTCAATCACTGGTAGAATAATAGAAGAAATAGTGCTAATGCAGAGGCACTGCCCAGCTCGCATAAAAGTGGTGTCCAGGCCTGCCATGTCCACACACAGCTTATAGAAAACTAAAACACATGGCTTGCCCCTTGCGGGACAAACACAGGGACCCCTTGTGCAATCAGTAGTTTCAATCAAAATAAATGACAAATACAAATACAGTGCCTTCAAAACCTGTGCCATACCCACTTTACGCAACCGAAGGAAGCTACTTGGGATGTCACCATGCACGAGCCGCACACCGTTGCTTGCAAGTGAGGTGATGCTTGCACACACTAGTGCAATGGACAGGGAAGCAGATCAGGGCCGACCCATACACGTTAGTTCGAGGCTTTTTTAGCACGCTAAGAATAAGTGCAGCACGACAGCACGACACAGGTCTTGTGCCTGACATTACGCCTAATTGGCATGAATCACGAGTTACTAGCTCATTGAAGAAAGAAGAATGACCTTTGTGTTACACATAGGAACGTTGTACCATTCTCAACGAAATATTTTGTGTGCGCATCCATGTTATATTAAATTGATCCGACATATCTTATTGACAGCAACGGTTTTTTTGTGTGCGACATATTAAAATTACGCCCTGGTCTGACGCATGTTGTTTGGCTAGTAATAGACTGAACCTTTCTACAATTTAGTATTTACAAAGAACTCCGGAGGAGTAAGCTTAAGCTAGAGGTGGTCTGGGGTGCGTGCTACTTGTGCTAGTATTGTGGGTTAGCTGCTTGTTCGAGCTCGCTCTTGCCGATTTTTGGAGGATACCACAGTTTTTGTGTGAGGCACATTGGCAATTTATTGCCCCCCCTTTGCGCTGCAGCCATCCCCTCTCCTGCTAGTCAGTAGCTAAATCCTGGCACCCCCTGCAGCTTGACAGATCACGGTGGTAAAAGCCTAGGCTAGATGTTTTTGAGAAGTCAAAGACTCGAATTCTATCATGTTCATACAAATTGTGATAGACGGGTGTTGACAGTCAACCAGCTGAACTTGTTTGGTTGATCACCAATTGCCTATCGCCTGCCTCCCATGTCAGCCACAATGAGAAGCTCGAGTAGATACCAACCTCCTTTGGATTTGACACGATCACTCCCACCTTCATCGCTTGCGTCTACAAACGAGTGCCCAAACATCATGGCAGAGGGTCGGAGAGTTTCAATGTCATGGCCCCTACATTTGCAATGTGGCCTGTTTCAGATTTCGTGTTGTCCACACCCGCTTTAAAACAGCAATTCTCGTATTCTTTGATGCTTCTCTTCGCGCTTCTTCAAAACAAACGTTCTCTGTCTCTATACACTTTCTCTTTTACATACATCTGTTTCATGTTTCCTTTTTAAAGGACTGTTTTTTATGTTTGGCCAGGTGTGGTTTCAGACTTTTGCCAAGCTTCCGCTGAGATGCCCTTTGAGGCATATTTAGTGATGTAACCTTACCTTACCTTACCTTAAAACAGCAACTTGGAATTTCGAACCCCACCTCTTCCCCTACTTATGACTCGTGTGAGGCTGATATGTGGTTTCTCTCTGCAGGTATTACACATTCTTATTTCCACAAGCAATGTTTCCACACTCAAAACTAGTTTTGACAGGCTGGCAGGCAGGTAATAATGAACAGGCGAGCAGTTGTACTTCTTGACTGAGGCTTTTTGGCTTGTAAACATTGTATATAAGTAGCATCAGGCAGGTATGAAGGGAAAACCTCGCCATTTCTTCGCCTTGGGTGAATCAAGTACCTTAAAACTCGGCCAGGACATATGGTTGCAGATAAATGTTCTCCACGTCAACTTCGAACAAAAAAATGCTTCGTTCTCATCTGACCGCAATCATAATGGGTGTACATCTTGAAAGAAGCTGACATTAGGGCCTTGCAGTGGCATTTATGATTTCCAGCCCGCGCATCTCTTTTAATCGCAACAGCATCTGCTTGTCTTGAGCCATGCGTGCAAGCGCAATGCCTGCATTTCGAGACGCAACGCCTGCACCCTTGATGGCTGCCACACGAAGCAGTGCAGCCATTAAGTCTACCTGCAATCAAGGGAGTTAACAAAATGGTCGTTGTTTCTGCCTGCGTATTTCAGTATGACCACTCCTACTACTTCCAAAGCATCCCTGTCTGAGACAAGTCAGGCAGCTACACCTACCCACAAGTAGTTGGTATCAAGGTGTAGAGACTTGCCGTGCTGCTTCTATTTTTTAACCATGCTTTGCAATAATTGTTTGCTTATGGCAGTCTAGCCTTGCACCAGCAGCATGGATTGGAGCTATATTATAAGCAATTGGCACTGGCACATTGACGCAGCAAAAAGGCTTATGTCCGTAAGGTGGCTATGTCCATCAGCTTATTGGCAAGGCTTGCTAAAGCAAAGGATACTGTTAGCTGCAAGCAAGAGAACTATATTTGTGTCAAACAAACATTCCTGCTTCGTAATCCATAGGGCCAATCACAGCAACAAGTACCGGACATGCCATAACGTGTACCTTTGGCACGTCTGGGAAGAAGTTGTCGATCTAACAACCTGTAATGCACACGCACAAGCAAGCAAATGGCTAAAACCTACACCACACATTCATCACACTTGCGCTCAGACGCATACTTGGGCCAAACACACAGGTCTACCTGTGCCTCACTTGTACCTACACCTAAGCTTTGACACATACCCACAGCAGACTTTGTGAGGCACCCGAGGATGCAGACACACCTGCAACTGCTTCAACGACAAGCACGCCAGGCGTACCTGTGCCTCAGCCAAGGTTGGTGCACCTCTGGGTTCATCATCCCCTGCCTTGGTGGATGCAGGCTGTGTGGCAGCTCGTAGCACAGGTAGCAGTGCCGCACGTGACGCCACATGGCTGATGCACAGCGATGCGTTGCCCAGGAGGGCATCGTTTGTCAATTCTGGGCTGGCCACAAGGACACGCTGCGATGAAGCGGATTTTTTGGCACCGTTAAACAAAAATGTAATGCTGAACGCGCAGAGATTTCCTGGAGGATTTCGGTAGTCAAAATGGGGTCTTCTGCTAAGGGTTGCCGCAACAAAGAGAAACAAGCAGGATGCGTGAGTTAATGAGCAGCAATGCGTGGTAGAGGAGGGTACCGTTTGTTAAGGGAAGGAGCAAGCAAGCTGGCATGGCGTGGCAAGAGAATACAGAAGAGGGGGGAACGTCTTACGTCTGACTTAGGGTGCGTGCTCACAGAGCAAAAAGAGCTTTGGAGGGACAAGAAAAAGGCAAGAGGGGACAGCTCCGGTGTAGAACAAGTGTGGAAATAAGCACGAAGGAGTGCCTGTTTATTGTTTAAGGGGGGGTAAACAAATATTTCATCCTTACAAGAGACATCAGGAGGCATTTCCTTGTGATATTTGCATTTCCTAATGTTCCACAGCAGATCTGGGGAGGATTTAGACTAGGAGCTGGGAAGGGAGGGACGAAAATTAGAAACATACCTATACCGCCTTGCCCCATAAAGCAGCATGTTTTAAACACTGAGGCTCCCCAGTATGTAGACAGTGCACGACGCTGATTCTGGCCAGTGGGAATCATGCAGTACGGCAAGCCTCACGCACAAACAACGACAGTGTATGCTACTCCTACCTGCAGCAAGCTCAGCAGCCCTGCTGCCAGTAGCTCCTCAAACGCTGCGAGGGGCGCTTCTGAGCTGTTGGTCAACAGAGCAAGTGCACGCACAGCCGCATCCAGGCCCTGTGTGTGCTCTGAAATCACCCCCACCACTCGTTCCTGCTGCCCTTGCTGCTGCTGCTGCTGCTGCTGTTGCTGCTGTTGTTGCTGCTGCTTTGCAGCTGCCGCAGCTCCCCCCTCAAGGTGTTTGAGTGTGTTTCCCACTAGGTTGCACAGTGCAGGGCCACCTCGCAGCTCCAGGAGCAGAGAGGCAGTAGGAGGGTGCTTGGCACAGCGTGCAATTACTCCTGTTGCAAAAAAGGTAATTATGACGACAGTGGATGTGTGACTGCTTCGTGGCTGTTAGATTGCAGCCTCAAAAGTGAAGCACCAGGAGTGGCACCATGGTGGCACTTTAGAGATTCGACACAACTGCTCGTGCTTCAAAAACTTGAATTCCAGGGCATGCTTAAATACAGACATGTAATAGCAACGTCGTCGCTCAAAACACACATATTCGCTTGATGGCAAATCTGCAACAGCAGATATGCTCTGTAAACTTCAGTGGCATGATAAGAGTAAGGGCTTATTTTCCTGTCAGTCCGAGCAAAACTGGGGTCTCATTTAGAAAGGACACTTACGCTGACAATGTGTCAGGGAGAGTCCTGCTCAGGTCTTTCAAAATCACTTATTCACCTGCAAGCCTAGCAACCACACGCGCATCCCCGTGCTTCAGCCCTGCCAGCATGTGCGCCAAACGGTTGCTGCTAGCAACAGCCTCTTGCACAGGAGTGTCTATGGCCAAGTTATACAGCGCCGTGCTGGCCGCAACACACATTGCGACCTCGTCTTCAAGTGCAGAAGGAGGAGGAAGGGGAGCTGCTGCAAATGAAGGTCCTTTATTGCTGATTCCCATCCTGCTGCTGCTGCTGCTGCTGCAGCAACGCTCTATTACGGTTGTGGTCAGGTGTGGCGTGCTGTGAAGGGCTGTGCGGAGCTGGGGGCTGCCACACATGTTGCCCATCAGGTTCAGAGCACGCTCAGCTACAATGGGGTTGGTTGATGCGGCAAGCTGCTGAAAGCAGGTGCCACAGCTTTGGTTGTTTTGAGGATCCTCCTCTAGTACCTGGGCAGGAAGACAAGAGTATCTTAATGACAAAGCTCTGAGACCATGCAAATGTGTTTTGTTTAGAACCCAGTTTTTCGTGCTCCCATCCCTCTATCCTACCAATCCTACCGACAGACTTCTTGCAAAACTTCTGCACGCGCACCTCCACGCTTCTGGCCCGCCCAACCTGTAGGCCTGCTTCTGGTATCCACACAATGAGAAGCAAAGCCGAGCAAGATTTGCCAGTCATCATCCCAAAACCAAGCGTCGACACTTTCGATTTGCACCCCTCCCAACATTTGCACAAATGCTACCTTCTGTAATGCGGCCTTGCAGCTGGCATCCACCGCACAATTAGACAGCAGGGCCAAGCTGGTGGCCTGCAGCTGGACGGGTGCGCTGCGCAGCAAGGCCACCACCTGACGCACAGCTTCCTTTTTGCCCAGCTGCTTGGACAGTAGCTTGCGTGCGTCTTCATGTGTAGAGATAGCATACAGCAGCTGTGCCGTGCTGGAGGACAGTGGTGTGCAGGAGCTGCGGGCAGATTGGTGCAGGTATCAGGTAAATGCTAAGTAAGGACGCACGTGGAAAATGTGTGGTGCGCTGGGGGCCGCAGGCAAGCTCAGTGATTAAACAGGAAAGGACTCGGATTCTGTCAAGGAATTTATGTGCATCAAGGTACCTTCAGCAATTTGATGATTGTTTCAGCTCGGTGACCCATATTCATGATAGAAATAAAGAAGGCCGTATGTGTAGGGTTGGCCAGAACCATATATATAAATATATATACAGTATATACTGTATTTTTGCAGAGGGGGTTATCTGAGGCCCAAAATGGGTATACTTTTTGCATGCTCCTAGGGTATGGGCCCCTAACTTGCAGGTTTTAAGCTCAGCTCTGCTATGTAATTCCTATGCAGCTGATCTTGAAACACGCAAATTAGGGGGCCCATACCTAATTGGCCGCGGCGTGAACCCTACTTTTTGAGCAGCCATATGCTGTATCTGACCAGCCAGCGCACCAAACCCGGTGACTCTTAGTGTTTGAAATCCTTATAATGAATTAAGATCATTGCAAAAGAAATGGGGCAAAGGACTAAGTGGCTGGCGAGATATGCAAATTAATGTGCATTCCCCCTGGAAAGCACCCATTTAGGGTACAGGTGCACGACGTGTGCTTTTAGTCCTGTCACTCTGTACGCAGGGCGTTTTGGCTTCTGCCCAGATAACCCCCTCTGGTAATTTTGGCAGGGATATCGCCAAATACACAGTCATATATGTTTTGTGCAATACGGTTCTGGCCAACTTAACGTATATACATGATAGAAATAAAGAAAACAACAAGAGCTCTCTGTGCTTGCAAGACTGCACAAGCTGGATGCATTAATCAAAAGGAATGGATCTGCATCCACCAACTTAGCTATGTATGCTGTTGGTATTGGCACCAAGCTGCACATGCTTTCCTTTTCTTTAAAAGCATCTTCTGGGGGTGTACCGCATCTCAAGATGTGTAAACTACCTGTCCAACATTTTGTGCTTACAAGTTCTTCATTGTCCATGCCAGCACTTGTGCAATCTTTACAGACAGGCACCACAATGGCAGCGCCTTGCCTAGCGATTTAACAGCAGTTTTGTTTTGCTCCACCTAAACTCAAACACACACACACACGCTCTCTCTCTCTCTTTCTGACTTTCTCTCATTTCTGCCTCACCAGTGCAGGAGGGCCAGGGCAGCCGCCACAAAGCCTGGCTCTTCAGCTAGTTTGAACAGGTTGCCATCATTGTCAACAGCACCATTTAACAATGCCACAGTAGCTGCACACAGTTGCTGTTGTTGCTGCTGCTGCTGCTGCTGTTGTGCCACATAGCGTACTAGCACTGAGACCGCTGCCTTCAGCCCCCCGCATACCCTCAAATAGATGCAGCAGGCACTGCTGGCTCGCACCAGCTGGCCCAACTCTGCAGCAGCATCTAGCTGAGGCTGGAGTGCAGTAGTGTGGAGTGGACCACTCTGTGCTACATGTCTCCCTTTTGGAGGGGGCTTGGGGAGCTTGGGGCCGTGGTCTGACGGCTCTTGTGCTTGCTGCGGCTGCTGATCTTTGCCCTGCTGCTCATCAGGTGGCTGCTCCTTACTGCCCTGATCATGCTGCTTTGAGGTAGCGGCACTAAGTGAAGTGCTGGGAGGCGGCAGTAGCTGCTGCACGAGCTGCTCCATCTTCCGAAGGCCTGAGGTGTCTGCTTCAAACACCGCGCCGTCTTCTTTGTGCTCTGCATCACCTCGTGCGGCAGTGGATGTGCCCTTGGCGCTAGCTTGGGCTTTGCACACTTCCTTCTGCTTGTGCTGCTCCATCAGGTCACGGCGAGCCTGTTATTGGTGAGGCAAGTTTAATCGTTGCTGATACCTGATATGAAAGGAGCTGGCATAAACTGAATACCTAGGCAAAGGCAATCGCCTGGCTACATTACATAATAGGATATCGCACTTATTGATCAGTTTAAACGTTTAAACCAACGTATGATTGCAGCTCTATCTGATTTGTAGTACAAGACGCCTGTCTACCTATCCGCTTTAATCTCTTAAGTACAAATGCTGAAACTAAAAAAGAACAATTGCCTCCTTTTTAGAAAGGCATCCCTTTCAAATAGGCAAGAAAAGATGGCGTGGCGTTCATGTGTGGCAGGGAATTTGAGTTGTGGGTGCGAGCCAAAAGCATTTCTATGTGTGACTCGCGTCTCAGCAAGTATGGTAGCATACAAAACGTGCCAGTAATTGAGACTCACCCTAGAAAGCTGCTGCTGGATGTCCTTGTTGTCTGGCTCAATCAGGAGAGCTGCCTTCAAATCTTCCTCTGCTTTGTCAAGCTGGTCTAGAGCCCGGTACGCTGCCGCCCGGCGCACGTGCACTTTTGCACATACAGGGAGTCGCGTGTTGCTGTGTAGGAATTCGGCAATGCGCATTGCCTGCGACGTAAGAGCAGCCCAGGCACTTGTGCTAGATGTGTGACGTTGCATGGCTTTGCAACATGCACGTTGCAGATTGGCAAGGGTGTCAGTTGAGTTTCAAGGGTAAGCATGAAATAATATGTAGATGCTTTACAGCCTTAGTTCAGAAATGGTAAGCTCTGGTTTCAACACGCCTTTTCCCTCCTAAAAGTTTCAACCACTGTAGCCTCATTATGGCTTCACTGTGGCCTCCTTATGGCTCCACTACAGAAGCCTGATGGTCGCTTAAGGCTCTAAGATATGAGGCCTCTCTGAGACAGGCTCAAATCTGCTGGTGGGGCATTTTACAGAGTTAGGAAGAACTGTGGACTCGTGTCGTTTATGAACGCACAAAGTATTACGAATGCGCACAGTGTTATGAAGTTATGAATGTGCACAGTGTTATGAATACGCACAGTGTTATGAATGCACACAGTGTTATCATCATCAGTGCTTGCTACACAAGCGCTGTAGAAGTCCTACACTTACTAGCAGAAGCAGGATACCCAGCCTTCCCTACCTTACTTCTACCACCCACCTTATCACAGTGCTCTACGGCCTGCACAAAACAGCTTATCTTCAGTGCGGCCTGTGCAGCATTTGCTTGCAGCGTCATGTTTGTCCTCTCAGCATCTGCACCGAGCTGGTAGCAGCGTAGCGCTTCAGAGTGCTGGCCTACACGGGTAGTACAGCAAAGGAAATCGAAATGCAGAGCTAAAAAAAGGGCAGTTCATTTGTCATATGTTCATTTGCCATACGTATGGCCCATACGTTTACAAACAAGTATGCTGGCCGGCTAAATGAGGCTGACATGGCTAACGTAGGAAGAAGCCATGAACTTTCTGGCCAGAGATAGATTGAGGTGCGCCATGATATCTTCGGCACTCGATCTGAGCATAACTGACATTGCTTCAAGCAAGCTGAAGAAAAACGGATCTGACTGTAAGGGTTCATATAAAGCTATTAACTGAAGCGTTTATGACGACACTGGGTCAAGCCAACTGCCGCTTAAGTTTCAAGTCCATATTCTACTAGAACTGGAACTACCTGCACGGAAAGCCTTGTTGCCTGAGACCCGATACCGTTCAGCTACCTGCCGCTGCTCCACCATCCTGTGCAGGAAAGAAGTGTGTGACAGGTGCTTAGAGTTAGGTTAGGGTTTAGGGTTTAGGTTAGGGTTTAGATTAAACCTAAACCCTAAACCCTAACCCTAAGGAAGCTGCCCACAAGGTGTTGGGCAGCAGGTACTGAAGTAGATTATCGCTGTAGTACGCTCTTATATCTTATATACTTATATAGGGTAAAAGGACACACTTAAAACAAAATATGAGCGTGCTGTGCTTGCTCAAGAACAACAGGGCACTCACTTCTTGTGCCGATCATTGATGTCTTTCTCCATAGCTTTGCAGTCAGGGGGTGTCAGGGAGTTAAACAGGTCATCCTCTTCATCTTCTGGGCACCACATGTCCCACTTGGCATAGTCAGTGCCTGTGGTAGCGCCCTTGCCTTTTGCCTGCAGCAACCAGGAGAGCAATGTGTTCTTCTAGAGCTTATGAGTGTTATTTGTACATCGCTACAATTGCAGGATTTTCCTAGCTCGAGGAAGGGGCCTTGTCTGTCTTTCTTGCTTGTCAAGTTACGTTCTTGAAATTAACGGCAAAAAAAGAGACGCTCCTGTACCTACATGCACGTAGTCCTCATAGCGTTGTCGTGCCTGGAACTTGAGTGCGCGGCTGGCTCTTAGGTCCTCCACCTTCTGCATGAGACGTGCCTGCTTGACTTCCTCCTCCTCCCTCTCCTTCTCCGAAATGTCGCTGCCGGCCTGCTCCTCGCCTTGCTTGCCTCCCCCCTGATCTTGCTTGGAGGGGGGGGGCAACCGGGTCGCTGGCTTTTGGTGGGGAGGAGCCTTTTTGTTGTTTTCCTGGGCTGCTTTCAGCTCCTGGCGCCGGTCGATGTACTCTGGACTGATGGTGCCAGCCTTAAGTCCCGCGATGAGCATAGACACATCATCCACGTTGCTGAGAAACTCTTCAGCATCCTCATGAGCTTCAGGGTGTCCGGGCGGAGACATGCGTGTCTGTGTCACGTTGGTGCGTGGCGAAGAGCAAATGGTTCAAAAATGCAGGTCACGCGTCGATGCACAAACAAATGGTTCTGGTTCAGTGGTTTAAGTGCTGGCATGTGTGTAACACGACACAAAGAGAAGAAGGTATAAATTACCAGGGCACGCTTGCGCCACTCGCCTTAGACAATGTGCTGTGATCCTACACACAGCACGGGGTGTGCTACTATCTATGATGTCTCCTCAGATAAGTCTCCTGCTTTATAAGGCTGGATGAGGCAAAGGTGCCGCGGCTTACCGGTAGAAACTGGATTTGCTATTTGAGAAATAAATATCTTTAAGAAAGGTATGCAACTTTCAAAGTGAACCCAAACCCCAAAATTTTACAGGTACTTGAAATTGCATTCATAGAAATTAAAACTTCCTGGCTCAGTCAGGCTAACGGCAGCCTGAATTAACCATTATGGAGATGCTGACCTTCAACATTAAAGATGGGTATCTAGGTCAGTGCCGAACATTGTGCTCAGCTGCCTGATACAAAATTGTTTGTCCATGCCTGCTGTGTATGCAAACATCCCTCCAAACGTCCCTTCACAGAGGCAGTTGTGCGTGGACACAAGTCGGGTTTGCTCTCCGTGCCTGACTACAACAACTTGTCTCAGTGTGAGACCCTAGATGACATCAAGCTTAACTTGGTGAGGAAGAGACAAAACCGCTTTTGCTCTCAGCTTTTACAGACCAGCAGCGTTCCCCCTGCACTCGCTGCACTCTAATTGCGTAATAAGTCAGCGTACCCCCCCGACAACACAGACTGCCTCTGACTACGGGCCATACCTAGCCAACGAGCCCTCGCCTCTGCACACCACCACTATTGTGGACAAGTGTACGCAGAAATTGGTTGATGACTGGAACAAAATGCGCTGTCAGGTCCGTGCTGTGGTGGCCGTGTGAACCCATGGGTGGTGTGTGTGTATGTGTATGAGAATGTGGGTTACTTTGGCTCATAGCACACAGCAAAAAGTTCGTCCACACTATCCTAACAGGCGGATGAAACTCTAGGGCGCTTCATGGATTACTGCACGTACGGCCACATGATCGACAACGTGGTGCTCATTGTCACGGGTACCTTGCACGAGAGGGATGTGCAGGTGGGTTCCTAGTATAGCCAGGACACATAAGCATCACACCCGAATTACAGATTCTGTTCAGAGCAAGGGCCTAACTGCTGACACACTTTCAGGTAGTGGAGCACCGTGCATCCCTCTTGGAACTGCTGTCAGATTGTGTGCAGCTTTGTGTTTCTTGTGTGTGTTTCTCGTGTGTAGGAAGGAAAAAGAGCTACTGACAAATGCTTGCTACCTGGACCCAGGGAATCGTAAAGCTGCGGACGAGAACAGATACTTGTAACACAGTGTCACGCCCAACCTATGCCCTTCATCGGCACAAGCCGGACCAGTGTGTACTGAAGAAAAACTTCCTCCCATAACACCTTGTTTTGCTCTGGCTACCCTCCCTGTGTTCCAGGAGCTCCTAGATAAGTGCCACCCCCTGGGCGTGTTTGACAGCATTGCCACTCTAGCCGTGGCCCAAAACATGCGTGAGCTGTATCGCCTGGTTCTCGTGGACACGCCTTTGGCACCCTACTTTTCAGAAAACCTCACTCATGAAGATTTGGACGAGATGAACATAGAGGTGGGCCTAAAAACAGGCTTCAGCATGTCTTGTTTGCTTATTTGCATGCAGTCTCGCTTTCAAGCTGTTTCAGCTGTAGTTGTAGACAAGCATGTACCCTACTTTATGTCAGGACTGCTCGTGTCTGCGCACTGTTATTCCCACTGCATCCATGCACACGCTGTATCACTCTTTTTAAAGCATTGAGGCATAAAGCCAACATTTAATCACCCATTTCACACTTACTCTTCAAGGTCATGCGCAACACGCTATACAAGGCGTACCTAGACGACTTTGCCAAATTCTGCCAGAGCTTAGGAGGAACAACGTCGGAGGTCATGGGGGACTTGCTAGCATTTGAGGTGAGGTGCATAGTTGGAAACGCTGCTGCAAGCAACATAAATTCGTCATTGCCACACATCTCTTATATGGCTGTTTGTCAGAAACTTTCGCACTTCAGTATGGTATTGGAGGGGCTCTATGGGTGGGTTGTGAGGGCAGTGAACTGCCTCCACGCTTCTTCTTTAAATGCCTACCATGCCCTTCCTGCTCTAGACACTTGCTCTTATTCACAGCACCCCTTTTCAATCACCACACGCCCTTACGCACCCCAGACGGACCGGCGGGCGCTCAATATCACGCTGAACAGCACGTGCCAATTTTGCACTAGACACTTCCTCTATTCACAACGCCCCTCTCCACACATCCATACATACCCCAGACGGACCGGCGGGCACTCAATATCACGCTGAACAGCATAGGCACAGAGCTCTCCCGAGACGACCGAAAAAAGCTGTACTCCAATTTCGGCCTGCTTTATCCGCACGGCCACAATGAATTGTCGATGGCTGAGGATTTTGACCAGATACGAGCAGCCATGGAGAAGGTGCCAGCTTACGCCTCCATTTTCAACAAGGTGTGTCTTACAGTCATGAAAGCTGCATGGGGTCTCATTTTCTACAGGAGATGAATTTTTTTTTGGGATTGTCAATGGAATTACGTTGTAGCTGCTATAACCACGTCGCTTGTCATTTGTGCTCTCTTTTTCCCTGTCATGCTAAATCATCTGTGTCCGAACAGCTATTCTGACACAATTGAGTAGCAGGTGATCTTGCTTGCCTAGCCCATTCATATTTGTGTATCAGCTGAATTGCTAAAATTTACTTCTTCCTTGTGATTGCACAGCTTGGTTTTGGCGAGAGCCAGATGTTGGACAAGCTTTTGTATGACGAGGAGGTCCGGCGGTGCGTGCTCACGTACGAGCAGCAATTCCACTATGGCGTGTTTTATGGTTACATGAAGCTCAGGGAACAGGTGAGAGCCACCTGTTACTGTCAGTGTGACTTTTGCTGCTGAGAACACAAGCAACGGATTCCTCCTGGAAAACGCTGTAACAGATAGGAAAGGAAGATGTTTGGTTTGTTCGAGTTACCTGCAGTTGTTCAAGTGCAGGACAAGGGAAAGCACCAGGCTTAAGAAGAAAAGAAAAGATGACGCTGGTAGTGCTCACACGCCCAGAGTGATTGGGGAAGAAGCACTTGGGTGCCAGCACTAAAAAGCCCTTCACCACCAAAATCGTCATAAGCCACTTAATGAGCATCAGGGGGGTTGTGTGCAGAGGTTTGGGTATTTGTGTTCTTTATTGCACTTAGAAACTGATCATATCACAGACATGCAAACAGTTTTAGCAACAAGAGCACCATTCCTCCCTTCCTGGTTGCAAACTCTTTTTTTCCAGGAGATCCGGAACATCATGTGGATCTCAGAATGTGTTGCACAGGTAAGTGGATGAGGTTATGCTCGCTCAATACAAACGGCAGCATGAAATCTTTTCAATGGCAATTTACCGCTTCTGCTTAGCAAGTTTTATGCGATGATCAATGCATTTATTATGCTGGTCACCGTTGCTCATCTTACTTCACTTTCAACATGTCATCTGCAGGATCAAAAAGCTCGAATTAATGATGGCATTGTCTTCACCTTTTAACGGCGCATCCTGTAGAATAAGGGTCGTGGATGGGAAAGTGAGACGTATTACTAACCCAGATGCTCAACTCGAAGTCTTTTTAAATGACCATGCAAATAATCCTGTTTTCCCCCTAAGATCTCCCCCGTGCCTCAATTTGTTTCTTCCGTCAATTTGGCCCCTCTTGCTTCCATTTCTTCTTCTTGCTTCTTTCAGCGTAGAAGGGAGTTTGCTATCTTCCCTTGATCTATGTACCCTCAAAATCAAATATAACCCGCCCTGCATGCCTCTCAATCTGGTTCGTCTTCTCCCCCCAGCAGAATTCTTTTGAGCAAAGTGGTGGTTCACCCTCCAAAATGGTCATGGCAGCAACATACGCTTTTAAAGAAGCTGTCATCCTTGCAACCAGCAATGGCACTCAAGGCCACGCAGTGACCCCCCTTAAGAAAATAGAAATTGCTCAGATCCTGCATCCTTGATTCTGAAATAGAAAGCCCTGTCTCTCTTACAAGCCCAAGTGATTGGACTAAACTAAAAGGCAGTATTATCACCCTTGAATGCGGCAGCATATGGGACCACCTAGGTAAGGTAAGGTTACATCGCTATATATGCCTCTGGTGGGCATCTGAGCGGAAGCTTGCAAAAAAGCCTGTAAGGTAAGGCAAGGTAAGGTTACATCACTAAAAGCCTGTAACCAAACCAAAAAACGCTAGAAAAATCAAGGGAACAGGGCTAGGCACTTAGCTACAAAAGAGGCAACACCAAAAATATCAGGTTGGTTCATAAAGGTCCTCAAACGAGCTGGGCCA
>Ga0307947_1000037_pt1 | contig 67445 bp, 65 predicted proteins | sample OrgLakmetagen232_FD_201840 | JGI IMG/M metagenome (GOLD analysis project Ga0307947, IMG submission 201840) | Saline water microbial communities from Organic Lake, Antarctica - #232 | ecosystem: Environmental > Aquatic > Non-marine Saline and Alkaline > Saline | place: Antarctica: Organic Lake...
CCAGTGACTGTTGCTTGCAGTAAGCGCTGCCGGACACGCCTGAGGCTTCCCAGTCAGTGATATGCTGCTGCCAGACGTGTGCTCGTTCGGTTGGGGTCATGCTGATTCCTCATGGAATGGGTGAGGAGTCAGTGTGTGTAATCGGCGAGCGGGAATGTAGGTGCTGATTTATTGGCGCTTACGGCATAACTATCACCATCCGCCAGCCAGTTGAGTACATCTTTCAGACGATAACGAATCGCACGGCCATGACGAACAAAGCGCGGGGCAAGCCTGCCTAGCAAGGTGCCGGTACAGCGAGCCTTTCGGGCAGTGGTGGGTTGCACAGCAATCAGATATGGGAAGACGGCGGACTCGGGCAGCTCAATCAGTGCTGGATCGAATCCGTCGTGATACTTGGCCAGTGCATCGGACAATGTGGTGGTGCGGTCGAACTTCTTAACTGTCATCTTAAATATCCTCTATCTGTGTTGGATATTTTCAATGATCCTTGTTCTTTCTGGTGATTAAGATTCAGGTGCGTAAATGTTTATTTGAATGCAAATCTACTTTTTCGGATCTGCATGCAAACTACTTTTTTGGGAACTGAAGGGGCGGCACTTATACATCTTTCAACGTTTCCATCTGCGATGCCTTAGCCATAAGACTATCCATATAGCCAGCCTCATACACCACTCGGTTCAAAATATTACCTAGTGTTTTGGATGGGCTCATATCGCCCGCTCCGTATTCACCGTCTGGGAATAACGCTCTGGCCATACACTTATTGGTTATTTCTGAATTTGTCAGATGCTCCCAAATCTTCAAATCGATATACGCTGCAACGCGGTAGTCGAATAGCTTTCTTACCTCAGCTGGCCCCACTCGAGGAAACGGCACCTCGCCACCTGAGTCATGCTTTAACAAAAATCGTTTCACTTGCTGCGAGACGATTTCAGCTGTGGGATGGCTATCGACCCAGATGTAGCCACCCCGATCATTATTGCTGGAAAGCGATATATGCCGATACGCCATGCCTCTAACACATTCGAAATCCAATTCATGTTTCTCGGCAAGTAGAATCGCTGCTTCGTCGACCTTTCTTATCATCGATTCATTCTGCTTGAGGAAGTCCATGACCTCCCAAAGATTAACTCGAGCAATTTCATCTTGGCCTGGATCAAAATATTCATCAGCAATCTCTCTAGCAATTCGCTCGCCTTCTGAATAAGTGAGCTCTTCTTCTCTGTCGGCTTCAGCGCGATTGAACTCTTCAAGACCCTCCTGCTTCAGGTAGGCGTCTTGACGGGCTATCATCATTTCCGTCGTTGGCTCTACGCCGAGCATTTTCCACGGCTCTCGAGATCCTTTCTGTAACCACTCCATTCCAATGCTGGTGTCACTCTCGACGAGAGAGTAAAGTTTAATTATCTGCAAAAAGCCAAGACGGTCGTCTATGGCACGGGTGGCTTCTTCAGGATTCTCGTCGCGCCATTCGGTGTATGGCTTGATGGAAAACCAGCTCGGCAATTGGTCAACTGTATTTATCTTCTTCAACATCTGAGCCACTTCCTCCGCTCACTCCATAGAAGGCGGCTGGCCAGTGCGGTGAAGTTGCCGCACGTTCGGGAGCTACCCTAGGCCAGCCAACTTGGTAAGGCTTGCGCTATCAGCGCCACCTCTATCTAACTACCTGAAACGGTGCATCGACCGCTCCTTCTTCATCATGACCAACAGCCAGCTCATTTGTGTCAGGCTCAGCCACCTGCTGGGCAAACGCTTCTACGGCATCGCGGGTATGGTCAGGTCGCAAGTGTGCGTAATGCTGAATGGTGGTCTGAATATCGCTATGGGCCATCAGTTTGGCAACAGTCAACAAGTCGACCCCTGCCATCACCAACTGGCTAGCGAAATTGTGACGCAGACTGTACATCACCAGACTACCTGGCAGCTCGGCTAACTCTCGAACCTTAGCCCATGGTTTTTGCATCGCCGTCCGATCCATACGCTTTCCAGTACGAACCGAGGGGAATACCAGTCCGGTCTGAGGCTTGCATTGCTGATGGTGCCAAACCTTGAGCACGCTGACCACAGCGCTGGACATAGGAAAGATCATCGGCTCCGGATGATGGTGCGCAGTCTTCTCAATTACTTTACGAATGGTGCCAAAAGTAAGGTTGACGTGCTCCCAGCGCAGACCAAAAAGATCGCCAGGCCGAAAGCCGGTGTAATACATGATCAATATCCACGGTTTCACATGGTCCACATAAGAGACATCATCAAGGTCAGGTAAGTACGCCTTGCCGTGTACCCTGCTCCGTTGACGCTCCTGACGTTTAAGGTCTTGGTAGGCATCTAGCCCACTGAATAGCGCCTCAACTTCTTCCGCTTCCAGGTACCGTCGTTGAGACGCCTGCTCGGCCATCTCCTCCTCCGTTGTGGCGGGACGCTGTAAGTTAATTCTCGCCAGCGGATTATTTGGTATTACTTTACGCTCAGCCGCATGTGCCAGAAGCGTTTTGAGTGCCCCCAGGCTTCGCTTGCTGGTAGTGAAGGCTTCACCCTTGGCTTCCCGTTCACCCTGCCAGCGCTCAATATCAGCATGGGACAACTCACCCATAGGCCTATCAAGCCAGTCAGCAAAGGCGCGGCGAATCCGCAACAGCGCAGAGTGGCCATCCTTCTTGCGACCTTGCACCACCGTATATGGGCCATCCAAGTAGGCGCGTAATGTCCGCGCATGCTGTCGCTGGGCTTCCGCTCGGGCCTCTTCCAGCACTGCTCGTGGATCGCCACCTTGAGCCACTACAGCCAGGGCTTCCGTGGCATTACTTCTGGCCTGTGCAGCGGTTAAGGCGCCGTACGCCCCAAGAGTCATCATGCGACGCTGGCCGGTCTTAGTTCGATAGTAGAGCCGGAAGGTAAGGCCACGCTGCCCAGCGCGAACGTGATAGCCGGCCAGGTCGGTATCCCACACATCACTTTCTGGTGGTGTCTTGGCCAGTTGTTCAAGCGCCCTGGCGGTCAGCTTCATCTTGGTGGTACTTGCCATATCTCGCCCTGATCTCTAGGTGATAACTAGGTGACAGATGGAGGATAAAACAAGGTATAACGGGAAACAAGCAGAAACCCCAGATATACAATCAACTATTTGTTTTTAATAGTATATTTTATCCTATTTGTTCCTGCTTGTTTCTCTTAGAATATGGCTACAATGCCCTCCGAAGGCAGTGGTCACAGGTTCGAATCCTGTCTTCCTTTTGAAGATGCGGCGTGCTGAAAATGCCAAACGGCGGCAAAACCAGGATGGATCCATTGGTCACTTGTGTGTTCAGTAGTGAATTATGAGCGCAGCAAACCTGATGATTTTGAGAGCATTTCGTCAAACTCCCCAAAAAACTGACAATAGGGCTAGAGAATCTGATGGCTGATCGTCACGCAGTTTACCCTTTGCGTTTTTTGACCAAGGAGATCTGTAATTTTGCCCAAGTTTCCAACTTAAAAATTACTGGTGTACTGAAACAATGCACCATCGAAATAGCGATCAATCTGGACCTCCCCCAATATGGAATTGGGTCGCGAAGTAATCGATCAGCTCAGCGGCCTGGGTGCCTTGGCGGAATCGATGCTGCTCAGCGAAATCGTTCGAAGACGTTAGATGGATGAACTGATGATCGGTATACAAGTTCCGTACAGTATCAACATTCAATCCTGCCATACGCTGCCCCGCCAGGGTATTCGCCGCTTCGATGGCGGCTCCGATCATTACCTCGGCCAACTGCACTGCCGGACTGGTATTAGAATCGACTTAAGTCACGGCCGTTAGTTTGAGCGGAAATCTAACGCGCGCAATTTCGGTCTGTCGGAACTCGATGCTTTGTTCGTGGTCGATATAGCGCTGCAACAAATCATTATAGGTAAGCAGGTTCTTGGACTGATCGTGCTCGACACAATAAGGCCCCGCAACCATCTCCTCCATGCGACTAATAAACGATTGCAGCGCCACAAACGCAGCATCCGTGGTGACACCAGACGTTGCGATCGCTCTTAGGACATTTTTAGTTCACCATGATTTCGTGCTGCAGGCCAAACAGTCGGGAATGGTTTCCTGGCCGCCTGGCGAGTGCTCGGCACTTAAGCTCTGACGCCTGCAGCTTTGGAAAATACTCCTTGATTAAACGTGCGGCGTCCTCGTCCGTGATAGCAACCGCCGTTGCCTCCTGAAAGTGGCTACACGGGATTCAGAAAGTCGAATCCCGTGTAGCCACTTTCATCAATCCGGGAATATTCCATTCAAATTTCCCCCTGCACAGGGTCGAGTTCAACCCAATCCTCCAAACCAGACACCGTGTCATAAGCACTCGTAATATCCAGCAGGTCATTCAAGTCGCCTATCTGACCCCCTCCAGTCGCTCACGATTACGCTCGACAATTTCCGCAAGATGATCGGCCACGACTCTAATGCGCAACGAAGCGGATAAATCGCTGTGCAGCGCCAGCCAGATTGGCTGATCCAACCCCAACTCAAGCGGCATTTCCCGCAAACCCGCCTCGCGCGCCAGAAAATGTGGCAAAATTGCCAGGCCCAACCCGGCGGTCGCGGAGCTTAGCTGCGCGGACAATGTTGTGGTAGTAACCGCAGGCATCTGGCCACGTAAGGTGCGTTCAATCCATTGAGCTGCTGGCAGGCCACCCTGACGTTCCGACCACCCAATGAAGCGATCACCATCGAAACGGCCCGCATCAGGCCCGGTGTCGCGCGCGGCCATATACTCCGACGATCCGTAAAGACCAAAACCTAAGGTGCCAACACGGCGAACGCTGACGTTGCCGCGCTCAGGGCGCACCATGCGCAACGCCAGATCCGCGTCGCGGCCGTGCAGGTTGATCGTGCTCACGTCAGTCAAAATCTCGATGCTTAGACCGGGATGTCGCGCAAGCAGTGGGGCAAGGCCCGGGATAATGATCGAATTGGCGAGATTCTCAGCCGTCGCTAACCGAACATGTCCAATGGCCTCCGTTTCCGTCGCCGCCTGGGCGCGAAATGCTCCCATGGCCTGCTCCAGAGCTTCGGCTCTGGGCAGCAGGGTCGCGCCCTGATCGGTCAGGCGATAGCCGGACTGATGCCGTACAAAGAGCGGCACGCCAAGACGGCTTTCCAGCCGCGCGATTCGCCGCGAAACAGTCGCGATACCAGTGCCGAGCGACTTAGCGGCAAAGGTCAGGGTTCCAGTGCGTGCAACCGCAAGAAACGCAGGTGCATCATCCCAGTTGAGGCGTTCGGTCATAGACTTTCCAAAAATGAAAATTAGATTTCCAATATAGACTGTGGATTAACCGATATCGGAAAGCCATGATGACGCAAAATCCAACAAAAGAGCATCATCATGCAACGCAGATCTCTCACCCCCGATTTAAACGTTTCCGCCCTCGGCCTTGGCTGTATGGGCATGAGTGAATTTTACGGCCCACGGGACGATGCGCAATCGATGCAGGTGCTGCGTCGCGCCGCCGATCTGGGCGTGACCTTTTTCGACACCGCCGACATGTACGGCCCGCATCATAATGAAGAATTGTTAGGACGCTTTTTGCGGGAACGGAAGCCGCAAGTCGAAATCGCCACAAAGTTCGGAATCGTACGCAAGCCCGGTGAGTATGCCCGCACAATTGACAACAGCGCGGAGTATGCCAGGGCAGCCTGCGAGGCTTCACTTCGCCGTCTCGGGGTCGAGCGGATTGATCTTTACTACGTTCACCGAATCGACCGCAGCCGCCCCATTGAAGAAGTTATGGAGGCGCTTTCCAGTCTGGTCCGCGCCGGCAAGATCGGCCATATTGGCCTAAGCGAGGTTAGCGCGGCCACGTTGCGCCGCGCCCACGCTGTTCATCCGGTTGCTGCGGTGCAGACCGAATACTCGCTCTGGTCCCGGGATGTGGAATCAGACGTTCTGCCCACCTGCCGTGAACTCGGTATTGGGTTCGTGCCTTATTCGCCCCTTGGCAGGGGGTTTCTTACCGGCACATTCGATGGTCAGAGTAACTTTGCCGACGGCGACTTTCGTGCAAACCTGCCGCGTTTTTCAGCGGAAAACATCGACGCTAACCGCCGCATTGTCGATGTCGTGCGCTCGCTGGCGTTAACCAAAGGCTGCACGTCAGCGCAGATTGCACTCGCCTGGCTATTGTCGAAGGGCGACCATATCGTACCGATTCCCGGTACCAAACGACTGAAGTACCTCGAAGAAAACGTTTCGGCCATCGATGTAGTGTTGTCACCAGATGAGATTACAGCACTGGAAGCCGGGGTATCAGAACTGAGTGTGGCCGGTGGGCGCTATACTGATGAAGGCATGAAGGGGCTGGATGCATAAGCCCCTGTGTGCCAACCTAAGCCTGAACCAACTGATTTTGAGCTAAATCGAAGCCTTCGATCAAGAGAACTCGTAGCCACGATGATCGCAGAGTCTTTACCCAAAGGCCTTACAGACCGATTGGTCTGCAAGTCTTTGAATCTAAATCGCAAAACTGTTCGGTCAGTGCGTCAGCGATTGAGCTTCATCGGCCCTAAGGAAACCCCTTTTCGCTGCAGAAAGACGCCAGGCAACCTCATTTGAGCAGCGAGGGCACCCAGGTGGAAAGTGCCGGAAATGTCACCAGCAGCAGAATCACCGCAGCGAAGGCGAAGTAAAACGGCAGTGAGGCTATGATCGCCCTTTCAAATGGCACGTCGGCGATTCGGGCCGCCGTCATTAACGTCATCCCCACGGGTGGCGTAACGTTGGCGATATTGAGCACCACGATCATCAGAATCGCAAAGTGCAGCGGATCCACACCCAGCTGAATCATTGCTGGCACCAGCACCGGCGCCACAACGACAAGCGCCGGCAGCACATCCATCACGGTACCAACCAGCAGCAGCAGCAGGCACACCAGAAGTAACTGGATGAACATCGAATCACTGAAGCCGATGATGAGTCCCGCCGCGTCTTGGGCTATGCCCGAGCGGGTTACAAACCAGCCAAGCACTGCCGAGGTCGCCAATAGGAAGAACACCACGCCCGAGAAGCGCACGGTCACTATCAGTGCATCCCAGATTTTCTTCCAGGTGAGGTTGCGGTAAAACACCACACCAATAACGATGGCATAAACAGCGGCAAAGCCCGAGGCCTCGGTGATAGTGGTCAGCCCAGACAGAATCCCGCCAAGAATGATCACAGGCACGAACATAGCCGGCAAGGCCACCAGAAAAGCCAGCCCTGCCGCCTTGAGCGGCGTAGGCGCCTGTTTGGGGTAGCCGCGCTTCCACGCCAGAAAAAAGCTCACCGCAAGCAGCGCTAAAGCCATCAGAAGACCGGGAATGATGCCGCCGGCAAATAGGTCAATAACCGAGATATCGCGCAGCAGTGTGGCATAGATCACCATCACGATACTGGGAGGAATAATCGGCCCGATAATCGAGGAGCAGGCAGTGATCGCCGCCGCATATTCGGCGTCATAGCCCTGCCTTTTCATCTCGGGGATCATTATCTTACCAATCGCCACGGTATCAGTGATCGCCGCCCCGGTTAGTCCTGCGAAGAATACCGACACCGAAATATTGACGTGCGACAGCGCTCCGCGCACCCGGCCAAAAAGCGCATTGTTGAAATCAATCAACTTCTGGGTCAAGCCACCCTGATTCATCAGCTCAGCGGTAAAGATGAAATAAGGCACCGCGATGAGCATAAAACCCGAGACACCGGCAAACATGCGGTCAGCAATGATGCTGAGCATCTGTTCTCCACCCATGGAAAAACCGCCGGCCAAACCGGAGAGAGCCATCACCACGGCTACTGGCATACCGATAAGCAAAAGCACCACAAACGCAACAATAGCGAATATCATGAGCGAGTCTCCGTATCTTGGGTTCCGATAAGCTCATCCATCAGCGCGTCGTCATCAATGAAGTGCTCGAGTAGAGCAAAGCCCTGTGTCACGTGCAGCAAAATGATGGCGCCACTGATCGGCACCACGACGGTGGTAAACTTGGCAGAGATCTGTATTTGGTCAGAGACCATGTAAACCTGGTTTGCGGTCACAAAGTAAGTCCAGCCATACCAGAGCAGTAGCGCCCCAAACAGTGCGATAGTAATCAGACAAAGCGCAGCAGCAAGAGTCAGCAGCGCCCTAGGCAGGCTGCGAACCAATAATGTCATGGCCACATGCTCGCCGTAGCGCAATGAGATGGTCATGGAAAGAAAGCCAATCCAGGGTAGAAAAAGTCTCGCTAATGAATAGGTCCAGCTCAGGCTGCTGCCAGTGGCTAGCTTATAGATAAAAGCCGTGAAAGAGATGCCCAACATGATAAGCACGCAGGCTACACAGGCTATAATCGCGGCCTGATTAACCCAATCACTCAGCTGCCGAAGAGGCTGAAGGAGTTTCATTAATGCACCTTAAAAGCAACATCGACCGACCCGAAACTCTTGGGCGGCCGATGGATGAACAAGCAATATCAGTGGTCACTGGCCAAGTTTGTGCCCCAGCCTTACTGACCCGTTTTTACTGATCCTGTTTTACTGGATCTTTTTTACTGCCCATAGTTGTCCATGTCGGACGATTTCACTTCTTCACCAACACGCTTCACCTCTGCCAGGAAAGCGTCAACCTTTTTAGCGTCGATACCAAAATCGTTGACGATCCAGTTCTTCCAGGCCGGCCTCGCGATATCAGCCATGCGCTCACGTTCCTCAGTAGGCATGATGTAGCAATCCTTAAAAGTCTTGCAGGACTCCTGCCAGCCTGCTGTTGCCAAAGCTGCGGACATGCCATGCCCAATCGCGATGGCTTCGCGCGCCGAGGTAACAATCGCTTCCTTCTGCTCCTCAGTCAGCCCCTGATACCAGTCCTCACTAATCAGCCAAGCAGCACTGTTGTATACATGGCCAGTCAGGGTGGTGTAATCGGTCACCTCGTGGAAGTTGTAGGTCGTGTTAAGCACCGGCGCGTTGAACTGACCATCAGCCAGACCGGTTTCAAGTGCGGTGATCACTTCACCCCAAGGCAACGGCGTGGCAGACGCTCCCAGCGACTTTATGATCGCAACATGCCCGGGATTCTCTTCGGTGCGGATATTAAGCCCTTTAAGGTCTTCCACCGTCTTAATAAGACGCTCGTTATTGGTAAACGCCACAAAACCGCCGCCGTCATCAAAGGTGCCCAAATAACGCATATTGGTTTCTTCAACAGTGTTGGACATCAAGTCCGCAAACCAGTCACCGTCGAGAAAAGCCCAAGCCTGACGCCAGTTATCAAACACGAAGGGAGCTGTCATTAGCTGATAATCACTAAAATAAGACGACATGGCGCCGGTAGTGATTATGGTTGACTGCAGGGTGCGCCCGCCTTGAACTTCTTTAGCAGTGTCAACCTCCGAGCCCAGCTGGCTATTGCCGAAGACCCTGACGGTTATCTCACCGTCAGTGCGCGTCTCGACTAGGTCCTTGAAGCGCATCAACGCGGGGTAGACAGAGTTATTGCTCATGTTTTCGGGCAAAATAGTGGCAATCGCCATTTCTTTAGCCTGGGCCTGTACGGCAGCCATGGCGAGCGGCAAAGCAGCAACCAAAGCAATACGTGAAAACGTCTTTAATTTCATATGCGTAGAATCTCTCGTTAATGTTTTTGTGCTTATTATCTAACGCCAGCAAAATTGGTCGTTAAAACCGTAAACCAATAGACTCTTCTTTAATTCAAGTGATTCTGACTTATCAAAACTCTCGAATAGCTTGAAAGCCATATTTCTATATTAAAAACTAATGATTTCAATAAAACCTTATTTTATCCAGAAGACATCTTCTGAAAACTTAAATAAGTATTATCCACTAAATGTATGGCACTGAATATCGGGAGTCAAACGATATAAAATAATATCAGCTATAAGTACAGCTAATGCCTTGAGGGTGGCAATTTCAGGCAGGGTCTGAGTAACACTCATTTTCCGTCAGTTCGGCGGACTTCAGGCACGTCAGGCCTAAGCTTGGCATATATTTTTACCTATCATCAGATCGCTGAACGCGGCCAGCGAATGCTGGAGGTTGCGGTTTTGACAAACCCCGACTACCTTCATCGTCGAAAAAGATTTCCCCGCAAGTCTTACGTTTTCAGTGGTGCACTCGCTGCATAGGACTTCGAATCGACGTAACTATCATTCTTGAGTGTTATAGAGAAGCAACAGAACGAGCACTTACCGAGATGTCGAAATCTACAATCTCTTCAATAAACTTAGTCTCGATAATTGATAAAGCTCGGTGTTTATGCCAAAAAATATGGACGGGTATATCAGCAACACCTTCTTTTGGTGGTAATCGCCTAAGTTTGGACTCTAGATAGGTCGACGCAATGAATTGATCAGGCAAGGCGCCTATGCCATAGCCGGTGTAAATCAAACGCACCGCCTCATCTAAATTATTGGTGTAGGCACTAATACGACCGGTTAAACCATGAGTTTCTTTGAATATAGTAATTGGAAAGAGAACCTCGCCAACATCTTCACTGTTGAAAGCGATAAAATCCTCTTTTAATAGACTGTCAAAACTCAAATTTTCTGCTTCAAAAAAAGGATGGTGATATCCGCAATATAAATAATAGCGTTGCTTAAATAACAACTTTTGATTGAGAATTTCAGGGGTGTGTCTAGCTAAACAAATACCAACAGCAGGGTTCTTTTGTTCGATATCATTTAAAATATCCCTGCTTGATTTCACCGTTAAGTCTAAAGTGATATTCGGATATTTCTTTTTGAAATATACTAAGAAATCGTTATATTTTGGATTGTGAATTCGGCTGGCTACCAAGAGCTTAATTTCGCCTTCTAAGAGATGGGAATTACAACCCTTCATAGCCTCAATGGAGGTGATTTCTGTAAATATCGTTTGGGCAACTTTTAGGCAGTAATGGCCAATAGGAGTAAGCTTTAGAGGCTTTGTATTACGTATAACAAGCTGACTTCCAATTTGCTCTTCAAGCTTTTTAAGGTTTTGACTGACAGCCGACTGGGTAATTTTTAATCGATTAGCGGCAACACTAATACTTCCCTCTTCATATATAACGATTAGCACATGAAGCAATGTCCAATTCAAACTATCTGCTAGTTTTTTTTGTATCATAGTATTTTTAGCATTTATGCTCTAAATATATTGATAACTAAAAATGAAAAAGCTTACCAGGATTCGCTAGAGCTTAATATTTATGTGACCCAACCCCACAGGGGCTCAGCTTGCTTTCCGTCACTGTCTTTAGAGAGACGCTGGTCAAAAGCGTGTCACTCAAAAACTGTAAGACCGACTCTGTGAAAATAGAATTTTATCGGTTTTCAAGTTTGCTGTCCAATTATATGACTAATAATCACACTATAAGAGCTTTTCCCACCCTTTTGGCGGACTCAAGGAGCACTAAAGCAGCCTCTGGCTGCACGCCAGTAAGAAACTAGCCAGGCCAAACACAGGAAGCGCCGCTTTTTCTTAGCGGCGTACTGTGCTTTGGCAAAATTCGTTCTCTGCACGGCAGCTCCCGTGCGAAAAAGTTACAAAAGTGCGTTAGTTCGCTAGAAACTCTGTCGCTACGGAATTAATCAACATTTTCTTGACTGCTAATCAAAACCTGGGCATCGAGTGCCTGCATAATTCTTTATTTATTATATAGCTTAAAGTTTACAAACTCGCTCATACCATAAGGTCCAAGCTCACGGCCAAAACCGGATTGTTTAACACCACCAAAGGGTAGCTCTGCTGCTGTTCCTGGCGCTTGATTGAATGACACCATTCCAACCTCTAACCTTTCAGCAATGAGTTGTCCGCCTTCTATATCATGTGTATGAATGCATGCTCCTAAACCGAATGGCGTATCATTAACGAGCCTGATGGCATCTTCGACATCGTTTGCTTTATAAACTACGGCTACTGGTCCAAACAATTCATCATGGTAGGCTTTCATATCTGATGTGACATCAGCCAGCACAGCAGGTTTGAACCAAGCTCCAGGTTTTGATATTTTTCCGCCAGACACTAATACGGTTGCACCCTGATCGATCGCGTTATCATATTGCCCTTGAATAGTTTGTAAAGCTTGACTAGAGGACAATGGACCTAAAAAAGTATCTTTATTTAGCGGATCGGCTGGCTCTAATGACTCAACCTTATGAGTCAGTTTTTCTACAAACTCATCATAAATATCTGCGTGCAGAATGATACGTTTGGCCGCATTACAAGCTTGCCCCGCATTGCCGAATCTACCGATAAATGCGCATTCTACTGATCGGTCGATATCCGCATCTGCTAGAACAATAAATGCATCTGAGCCCCCTAGCTCGAGTACGACTTTCTTCAGCGCAGCACCCGCCACCTGCGCTACGGCAGCACCTGCTCGCTCTGACCCTGTCAAGGACACCCCTTGAATGCGCTTATCATTAATGATTGATTTAACTTGATCATTAGTCGCAAAAATATTGTTATACACGCCTTTAGGCAAGCCTGCTTGCGCCAATATAGAAATAATCGCTGTCGCAGACTTTGGGCATGAAGGCGCATGTTTCAGTACAATCGCATTACCTAACATCAAATTTGGTGCAATAAAGCGTGCCACCTGATAGTGAGGATAGTTCCACGGCATAATGCCCAGCAAAACGCCAATGGCTTCTTTTTTTACGACAGCATTTTTAGTGTCGGGTAATTCCGGCGTCTCTAAAAATTGTTCACCAAACTTGGCATAATAACGGAAAATCTGACTAACTAGCGCAAGCTCTCCTTCCCCTTGCGTAACAGGCTTACCCATCTCGCACGCCATGATTTTTGCTAAATCTTCGCATTGCTCCTCATATAAATCGGCAATATTATTTAATATCGCTGCACGCTCATCAACATCACTCTTGCGCCATGTTTGATAAGCATTATGCGATTCGGCAATGACATCTTGAATCTCCTGATTTGAATGGCTTTGATACTTCTCATCTATCTCGCCGTTAGCAGGATTCGTTACTTGATAGCTTGTCATGATGCTTCCTTTTTATAAGTGACTGATAGCACTATAATCTTATGGCACTAACTTGCCAGGATCGGTAATCACATGCAGTAATACGGTCTTTCGCTCTTTTGTGACAACCTGCATCGCTTCGGCCACACTCATCTTGATATCTCTATCATTATCAACTCGTATGCCATGCGCACCAAAAGCATTGGCTAGCGCAGCAAAATCGGGATTATGTAGCTGCGTACCGGACACCCGATCAGGATAATTTGCTTCTTGATGTTGACGTATAGTGCCGAACTGTTGATTGTCCATCAAAATTATTAGAACAGGCGCCTGATAACGGATTGATGTGGATAACTCCGCTTCATTCATCATAAATTCGCCATCACCAGTGACTACTACAGATAAGCGTTCTGGCGACTCTAATGCTGCAACGATACCTGCCGGCAAACTATAACCCATGGCGCCATTTCTGGTGCTTAGCTGGCTTGGAAAAGTGTGAGTAGGTAGATAACGCTGCGCCCATAAACAGTGATTACCAGCGCCAAAACTATACACGGCGTCTGCAGGCAATAGCGCTGTCATCTCCCTGATGACTTGCGTCATACTCGCGTATGATTGCTCAGCGCTAACACTTTCACTTTCTTTCTTTGATAGATCACAATCTTTTCTTTGCTGTTGATGACAATGTTTAAACCAATCGTCACGAGACTCCGAACTTGGCAACGATGCTCTGCTTATCGCTTTGATAAAGCTAATAGGACTGGCGACAATATGCTCAGTGACTGAGCCGCTGTGCCCCCGCAAACTAGTATCTAAATTAACGATATAATTCGGCTTTTCAAAGGACTGTCGTAAACGATAACCATCACTAGCAACGTCACCCAAAACTGTTCCTATCGTCAGCAGGACGTCAGCAGCTTCAATTAATGCAGCACATTCGTCCGAACGCCCATAACCCAGATATCCAGCATGCGCAGGAGAATCAAAAGCAACTCGGTCCGAGGCACGCCAATCATGAATCACTGGTATGTGGTTGGCTTCTGCAAACTGCGTTAATTGTTCAGAAACTTCCGACGTCCAATTTTGGCCACCAGCAAAAATTAACGGCTTGGCAGCGTTTGATAAGGCATCAAGTATAATGTCGAGCTTGTCGTCGGCGACACCTCCTTCGGCAACGGGTATGACGGGATGAAGTTGTCCATGGAACTCCTGCCGGATAATATCTTCAGGCAATCCGACGACAACAGGGCCAGGCCTACCTTCCAACGCAGCGTGAAAGGCTTTAGCCACAATCTCGGACGCTCTTGAGACCTCATCCAATATCAAGACACGCTTACATTGACTAGAGAACCATTGATTAAGGTCAAACTCTTGAAAAGACTCTCGATTTCTATCGGAAACGGGAATCAGACCAACAAATAATATCAGAGGAACACCGTCTTGCCATGCGGTATGGATACCGGTATAGGCTTGCGCAGCGCCCGGCCCACGCGTAACCATGGCAATACCAGGAGTACCTGTAAACTTACCGTGTGCGTCTGCCATGTACGTACAGGCTGCTTCATGACGACACACCACTGTCTGAATCTCCGCATTGTATAGACCATCTAATACCGATAAATAGCTCTCGCCTGGGACCACAAACGCGCGACTAACTCCATGTAATTGAAGGCTATCTACGATCGCTTGACCACCATGAATGGCATTATTCATTATTGTTACCTTCTCTAAGTGCGAGCTATGGTTGTTTGCCAGTATGTTTCAGATTTTACTCAGCGGCGATTACGGTAATTTCCACCAATAAATCGGGGTGCGCTAACGCAGATTCTCCGCACGCTCGAGCTGGGGGCAACGTGTCTTCAAACCACTGATCCCACACCTTATTCATCGCCGCAAAATCATTCATACTTTTCAGCCATACCGTTGCTGATAGCATTTTTGATTTATCACTGCCCACTTCTTCCAGCAACTTTTTGGCTTTATTCAAACACGTTAATGTTTGAGCAGATACATCCTCATCGACAGCCCCGACTTGACCTGATAAATAAATTGTCTGATTATGAACAACAATTTGGCTCATGCGTTCATTACTATTTAGTTTCAGCATAGTCATTTTTCCCAGTTTTTTAAATATTTTAATTACTGCTTAGAAAATCGTTGAGCGTTAAAAGGCTCAACATCAACAGTTAAGGGTTTATTATGTATTAACTCTTCAATGATACGCCCTGTAATTGGTCCTAAAGTAAAGCCTTGATGACCGTGCCCGAAGGCAAACCACAAATTATTGTGTTTTCCGGAAGCTCCGATAACCGGCTTCATGTCAGGCATACAAGGTCTAGACCCACACCATGGATCGTTCTCTACTTTATCGTTCAATGGCAGAATATTTTTGGCAAAATCCAATACAGCTTGCAGTTGTCCAAAATCTTTTCTCGCATCCATTAAGGTAATTTCTGCGCCAGTGGTAATACGAACACCTTGCTGCATCGGCCCCATCACAAACCCTTTATCCATATCTATCAAACTGTGATTGATAGAATTTTTATCGGTAGTTTTAAAGTGCTGATGATAACCACGCATTGGAAATAAGGGTAGATTATATCCCAAGGGCTTTATCAGTTGGCTAGACCAAGGACCTGCAGCAACGACTAAATGATCACTATAAAAAACCTTATCATCGGTTACCACCTGCCAACCATTACCATCCGGCAGAATTTTTTTGACACTACACTTACCTATCGTACCGTGCATATCTTGGTAGTTCTTGGCATACGCATTCACTAACGCACCTGGGTTTGAGACTTGCCAAGAATTTAACCAATGAATCGCACCGATAAACCCTTCAAAATTTCCGTTAGGTTCTAGCTCTTTCAATTCTGCAAGGGAAAGGACTTTATGCTCAACCGCCTGTTCACGCGCTTTTTTAGCTGCTGCAACGGCAGTCTTAAATTTATCTTCAGTTCGATGCATTTCAATCCAACCGTCACGTCTGATCAAATCCTCAACGTCGGCAGCCGTGATCATTTTCTGATGCTCACTTGTACAATGCTCAACCAGAGTCTGCCACTTTTTTTCTATTTTTTGGACCGAGAATGGTGCAGAAAACCGCCAGTACTGTAGTAGCGCGTGTTGATAACGTATGACGGCAGGCAAGCGATAACGAATATCGGTATTTTTATTCGGTAGTATTTTTATCAGTTCAATCAGCTGTCTAGGAAAGGGATGAACATGAATCGCTTCTCGCTGAATCAATCCGGCATTACCATATGACGTTTCTAATCCCGGTGACTTCTTGTCTAACAGCAGAACCTGAGAATTGTTCTTTTGTAGATGCCAGGCAATAGACGTTCCAACCATACCAGCGCCAATCACGATGACTTTATATCGCATATCATCTCCTCTTCACGATAGGTATATAAAATACTATATGTCTCTCAACATAAGAAAGATTTGATTAACGCCCGATTTTCCGCCGATCGGTAAGTTGGTGAAGGCAGCCTAAACTGAGCAATTATCTTAATGAATGGTTTGTATAGAAAAATTTTTACTTCCAGTTTCTGACTGGTTATTAGCTTTAATTTTTTGAAATAAGTCCAGATAAAAATGCTTGTAGGTTTTCATTGAGCTTTTCTATACAGTAACCGCCTTCTACTAAGACAATCACTGGCTTATTCAATGCCTTCAGCTTTTTTGCTAGCGTTTTGAAACCTTGTGTACTGACATGACATTTAGCTTGTGGATCGTCTTTATAGACATCGAATCCTAACACATGGACAATAACATCTGGATTAAACAGCTTTACAATTTCGATCGATTTATCTACATAATGGAAAAATCCAACTTCATCTGTACCATGCGGCATCGGAAAGTTGATGTTATAACCGTAGCCATTCCCATGCCCTCTTTCGTGCTCGTGACCTGCAACCACGGGATAAAAATTAATAGGACTGCCATGCACCGAGGTATATAGCACATCTTTACGGTCATAAAATATTTCTTGAATACCCTGACCATGATGCATGTCAGTATCTATAATGGCGATTTTTTGAAATTTCTGGCGCAGGTGCTCAGCGATAATTGCTGCGTTATTTAGATAACAAAAACCACCTGCTGCGCTTTTTCTAGCGTGATGCCCTGCGGGCCTCGTCAGGCATATTTGAATATCATTTTGATGCGCCTCATCATTTAATAACGAATCAGCGGCATTGAGTGCCGTTTGAGCGGACCAATAAATAGAGGTCCATGAATGCTTGCCAATTGGGGCGCTACCATCAGCTTGATACTTAGCCGCTTTTGCCAAAATACCAAGCCCAGAATTGTTGTTCGGAACATAGACTGTGGTTTGAACCTCCTCTCCCATCTCCTCACCAGAAGCCATCCATTCTTCATAGCCATGCTTTAAAAACTCAACATAGTCGAAGTCATGTACTACTAAAATTGGCTCGATTCCTATTTCTTTGGCAGTCGTTACTTCTAACCCCATCATCTGCGGAGCTTTTAATAGCTCAGTCAACCTCTCAGGTGTTTCTTGCGGCTGGCGCATTTGCCCTCGAGAAAAGTAGCTTTTGGGATGATGAAGCTTTTGTTTTTCGTGACTGTATATTTTCATCTTCTTCGTTCCATTGTTTCTGTCAAAATCTATTTTCTAATTTTTAATGCAAGTTTTCATTACTTACAAAAATTCTAATAACAATCTTAAATCTATATCATTTATATTACAATACTATAAAATTCAATAGAACGATTTTAACTATAAATATTTTGAAATTTTATATAAGCATTATCCACTAAATGTATGGCACTGAATATCGGGAGTCAAACGATATAAAATTATACCGGATATAAGTACAGCTAATACATTGGGAGTGACAGCTTTAGAAGAGACATGTAATGCTAAATGAATGGTATCGATGTTTCAATTTTAAAACTGCGTGGTTAAGCATAAAACCGCTCACTACTCGTTGTAAATCGTCGGCTTCTTGGCTTTGGCTTGACCTCGGCGGATCACGGCTCTGACCCCGGCTCCATAATTACACGGGCGGAGAAATCGACAGCGACTACCGATTGAACGGGGCCAAAATGTAGATCACCAATAGTCCTGTCACCGCCGGAGTAGTACTGGCCCATTAGCGTCGACTCAAAATTGACCGACCTGAGACAAGATAGCCGCCTCACGCAATAATCAGGGCGGCAGCTGGAATGTTTCGGCCAGCGATGGACGTAAAGGCAATAGATGACTGAATAGTGGATGGCGGAACGCACAGGAACATAGTGCCCATAGCGGATGCGGAAGGCAAAAGTGTCGGGGAAATCAGCCCACACAAGATCATTGGCCTCGGCCTTACGAACCGCAGGGAGCTTAGGTCATAAGCTGGAGGCCGCCAATCTGACGGGGATGATAACCGACTAATCCAGAGCAGCTCTCCCAGCCACCTTGCATCTGAGCCGTTGCTGGCACACCGGAGCGTTAACCGGGCCGATACCCTAGATGCCGGGAAATCTCCTCACCGGCTTTCTTCAATTCACCGATCCATTCATTTTTTCTCCGCTCGATCGGCGCGGAAATGGACAGCCCCGCGCTCACATTTCCGGACTTTTCGAAAAGCAGGACTCCAATACAACCCACGCCAATCTCAGCTTCTTCGTTATCCAGTGAGTAGCCCTGTCGAATGCTGATCATACAGGCACCCTCAAGCTTGTTCACTGAGGACAGCGTATTGCGTGTATAGGCAGGCAGATTGGTTCGCCGGGCGTAGCTCTTAATCTCCTCCTCTCCCGCAAGGCCCAGCATGAGCTTGCCCACAGCGGTAACATGCAAGGGTGCGCGACTACCTACGATCTGGTTTACATGCATCATGCGGTTCGGAGTCACCTTTTCAAAATAGATCACCACATCACCCTCCCGAATCGTGAGATTGATGGTTTCACCCAATCGGTCACACAATTCCCGCATGTAAGGGAGCGAGACCCCTCGCAGGTCAATATCCGAATGCAGACGATTGCTCAATTGCAATAATTTCTGGCCCAGACGGTAATCCCCGTTGGAATCTCGCTCAACAAAACGATTGCTGATCAATGACTGAAGAATTCGATAGGCCGTGGAAGGCGCAAGCCCAGTCTCGGCGCCCAGCGTTTTCAGTTTGACCGGCTTGGAATAACGCCCAATCGCATCCATTAGCAGCGAGGCCCGGTCAATAACCTGGATCCGGGATTCAGTTTTGGCGTCAGTCATCAGGAACTCCGAGTGTAACGGTCAGGTGAGGTTAGAGGTACGACTACTGGATATTCTATTATGCGGATCTTATATTCCACAATGTGGAAATTATAATAATGCCAGTCCTAGATTTTTACCTCTTATAAACCAGATACTTGAAATTTCAGTCGGTATTTATTCTTTAAATTCCACATTGTGGAATTATTTCATATTGCGCAAACAAAACCTAGGAATCTAGAGTGAAGACATGAAGCGGAGGAGGCAGTCCGGTGACGGGGCTTCTGGTAATCGTAATCACGGAGAGAGAACTCCTTATGTCTGACCAAAACCCAATCTTTATTCCGGGCCCCACGAATATCCCTGACCGGTTGCGCTTCGCGATGAACGTGCAGAGCAGCGACCACCGCTCGCCCGGCTTCGTGGAAACACTCCCCCCGCTGCTGCAGGATTGCAAAAAGATCTTCAACACCCAGTCTGGCGAAGTCATCCTATTCCCCTCCAGCGGCACCGGTGGCTGGGAAGCGGCCATCTGCAACACCCTGTCACCCGGAGATAAGGTATTAATCGCCCGCTACGGTATGTTCTCCCGTCGCTGGATTGATATGTGTCAGCGTCACGGGCTAGACGTTCAGATCATTGAATGCCCGTGGGGCAGCGGCGCTCCGGCGAATGAGTTTAAGCGGGCTTTAAGCGCCGACACTCAACACAAGATCAAGGCGGTTCTGGTTATCCACAACGAGACTGCAACCGGCGTAAGAAGCGATATCGATGCTGTTCGTCAAGCTATGGACAGCTGTTCTCATCCTGCCCTGCTATTGGTTGACTGCGTCAGCTCCCTGGCCTCAATGCCGTTCGAGATGGATAACTGGGGTGTTGATATCGCCGTGTCGGGCTCTCAAAAAGGCTTCATGCTGATAACCGGCATGGCCATACTCGCGGTCAGCCAAAAAGCACTGGCCGCAATGGAAACCGCCAAGCTGTCGTGTGCTTTCTTCGATTTTCGCGCCATGATGACGGCCAACGCCCAAGGCGGCTTCCCCTACACTCCGCCCTTGCAGCTGATCTACGGCCTGAAAGAAAGCCTGAAAATGCTGTTTGAAGAAGGATTAGACAATGTTTACGCCCGTCACTTCCGGCTGGCCGAAGGTGTGCGGCAGGCGGCACATGCCTGGGGCATGGCGCTGTGCGCCCAGTCTCCTGATCTGTATTCCAATACCGTTACCGCTATCTATGTGCCCAAAGGGTTCGACAGCAACGAGCTGACCGACCACACGTTTGCAAAGTACGGCGTTTCCTTCGGCATTGGCCTTGGCGAGATGCACGGCAAAGCCTTCCGTATCGGCCACCTTGGTTCGTTGACAGACAGCATGGTGCTGTCAGGGCTGGCAACCATTGAGATGGCCATGGCGGATCTCGACTACCCCATTGAACTGGGCACGGGCGTCCGCGCTGCCCAAAACCATTTTCGCGCCACCATCGCGTAACCGGCAGACGCAGACTGAAGAGGTGAATCATGAGTGATCACAGGAACCAGATACCGACGTTTGACGATGTTTTGTCCGCCCACGAACGGATCAAACCCTACATCCACAAAACGCCAGTCCTGACATCCCGTTATCTGAACGAGCTGACCGGGGCCGAACTCTTTTTTAAGTGTGAGAACTTCCAAAAGGCGGGGGCTTTCAAAGTGCGCGGCGCCTGCAACGCCGTCTTTGGGTTGAGTGAAGAGAAGGCGGCCCTTGGCGTTGCCACCCACTCTTCCGGCAATCATGCTCTGTCGCTGTCTTATGCGGCTGGTCGGCGAGGTATCCCGGTAACGGTCGTCATGCCTCATACCGCACCCCAGGCTAAAAAAGATGCGGTACGCGGCTACGGCGGCAAAATCATTGAGTGCGAGCCCTCCACCAGCTCCCGCGAAGCGGTCTTTGCCGATGTAATGGCCGCGTCTGGTGCTGATTTTGTCCACCCTTATAACGACCCCAGGGTCATCGCAGGGCAGGCAACCTGCTCACTGGAATTGCTGGCTCAGGTCCCCGACCTGGACGCGGTGATCGCGCCGATCGGTGGCGGTGGCATGGTTTCCGGTACTTGCCTGACCCTGTCGAACCTGGCACCGGAGGTGACAATTTATGCGGCTGAGCCACTCAATGCCGACGACGCCGCCCGCTCCCTCAAAGCCGGTTACATCATTGCCGATGATGCGCCCAATACCGTAGCAGACGGTTTGAAAGTGCCGCTGAAGGAGCTGACTTGGCATTTTGTGAGCCACTTCGTCTCAGACATTTTTACGGCGCCCGAGGAGGAAATCATCGACGCCATGAAGCTGATCTGGAAACGAATGAAGATTGTTATTGAGCCCAGCTGCGCAGTACCCCTGGCGGCGATCCTGAAAAACCCCGAGATCTTCCGGGGTAAACGGGTGGGCGTAATCATCACCGGCGGCAATGTGGATCTGGACACACTTCCCTGGACCTGAAACAGACATTGATTAGGAGCCCTACCATGACAACGTTTATACACCCTGAAGAACTGGAAGTTGGTTACAACATTCCCGCCGCCATCGGCATGGACGAAAGCGAGATTCAGACCCCATGTCTGATCCTCAATCTGGACGCACTGGAGCGCAACATCAGGAAAATGGGTGATTACGCCAAGGCGCACGGCATGCGCCACCGGGTGCACGGCAAGATGCACAAGTCCGTTGATGTGGCACGACTCCAAGAAGATCTGGGGGGCGCCATTGGGGTCTGTTGCCAAAAACCCTCTGAAGCCGAAGTGTTCGCCCGTGCGGGCATCAAGGACGTGCTGGTCTCCAACCAGGTGCGTGATCCACTAAAAATTGATCGCCTTGCCCAACTGCCAAAATATGGCGGACGCATTATTGTGTGCGTCGACGACGTTGCTAACGTTTCGGATTTATCAATGGCGTGCCAAAAGCATGGTACCGAACTGCACTGCTTCGTCGAAATTGACTGCGGTGCGGGCCGTTGCGGGGTGAACTCCACTGAGGATGTGGTCACGATCGCCCAAGCCATCGATGCCGCACCCAACCTAACGTTCACCGGAATCCAGGCCTATCAGGGCGCCATGCAGCACATGGCGTCCTACGACGAACGCCAGGCAAAACTGGATACAGCCATTGCCATGGTGCAAGACGCAGTGGATGGTTTGACGGCGGTAGGCCTGAAGCCAGAATTTGTCTCTGGCGGTGGCACCGGCTCTTACTATTTCGAGAGCAACTCGGACGTTTACAACGAACTGCAATGCGGCTCCTACGCCTTCATGGACGCCGATTATGGCCGCATTCTGGACAAAGACGGCAAGCGCATCGACCAGGGCGAATGGGAGAATGCACTTTTCATCCTGACCAGCGTTATGAGTCACACCAAGGCCGATAAAGCTATCTGCGATGCTGGTCTCAAAGCTCAATCTGTGGACAGTGGCCTGCCGTTTATCTTTGGCCGCGACGACGTCGAATACGTCAAGTGCTCAGACGAGCATGGCGTCATCAGTGACCCCCAGGGTGTACTCAAGATAAACGAAAAACTCAAACTGGTACCGGGGCACTGCGACCCGACTTGCAACGTCCACGATTGGTACGTCGGCGTTCGCAACGGCAAGGTCGAAACGCTCTGGCCCGTCAGCGCCCGCGGCAAGGTGTTCTGATTCAGCCTGCGCCAGCCCTCCGGACGCGATTCGGAGGCTGGCTAAAATTACAAAGGAGACTAACGATGGAAACCTCGTCCGAAGCATTAACTCAACCGCATCAGATTCTGATCGTAAGCGAAGACGCCTGCCAGAAAGTGATTGGCCGCCGTGAAGCCTTTCAGGCAGTTGAGTCAGTCTTCTCATCCATGGCTAAGGGGAGCGCCTACAATTTCCCCGTGGTGCGGGAAGCGATCGGACATGCCGACGCACTCTATGGCTTCAAATCTGGTTTTGACCGCGAAGAATTGGTCCTAGGTGTAAAAGCGGGCGGCTACTGGCCCAGCAACGTCGTTCAGGGGCTGACCAATCATCAATCAACCGTGGCGCTGTTCGACCCGGATACCGGACAACTCAAGGCCCTGGTGGGTGGCAATTATCTGACCGCCGTTCGCACCGCCGCATCGTCCGCTGTCTCGATTGCCCATCTAGCCCGGAAAAATGCCAAAGTGCTGGGCATGATCGGTGCCGGCTTTCAGTCGACCTTTCAGCTACGCGCCGCGCTGGAGCAGCGCGACTTCGAGAAAGTAGTGGCTTGGAATGCCCACCCTGAGCACTTGATCCGGCTGGCTGACGTGTGCAAAGAATACGACCTACCCTTCGAGGCAGTTTCCCCGCAGGCACTGGGGGCTCAGTCGGATGTTATCATTACCATCACGTCAGCCTCTGAACCTCTGCTGCAGGCCGACTGGATAAAACCCGGCACACACCTCGCCTGCATGGGTACGGATACCAAGGGAAAGCAAGAAGTCGATCCACGTATTTTGGCGCAAGCAACGGTCTTCACCGACGAAATCGCCCAGTCGATCAGTATCGGGGAAGCCCAGCATGCTGTGGCCGCAGAGATCTTGTTCGCCGAGCAAATCACGCCCATTGGAGAGGTTATCAACGGTTCCGACCCGGGCCGGAAATCAGAGCAAGAAATCACTCTATTCGATGGCACCGGTGTCGGACTTCAAGACTTGGTGGTTGCCTCCGCAGCCGCACGCCTGGCCGAAGCGCGAGGGCTTGTTCAGAGAGTCACACTGTAGATTGAGCTTGCCTCAAGCGTATTGATAAACACCGCGAGGACGTTTGCCAGCCTTCATAAAGCGTAGGCTCTCGTTGTCGTGTTCGATCCCAGAGGCTTGCCGGTGCTGCTCCAGAAAGGCCATGGCATCGGTCCGAAGCGGCAGCTTGAGTGCCACGTTGAATTCCCAGCGCTTATAACCCAGATCCGCCAGTGTGTCGTCTTTCTCGGCCAACAGCGTCAGCGCCATGCGCCGGAACTGTTGGCGCCGGGAATAGCTACCCACCAAGGTAGCGGTGTGCATTCTGATTGTCTGATCATTCTTGTGGGAGCCTGGCATCGCTGTTCCTCCTTGTGTGAGTTTTTAACCCAAATGAATGGTTGAGGTCTGCAAACGCGCCTACCTCATTGCCTTGAGACAGTATAATGGCGGCTTCTCTGCCTTCAATCAAACGAAAAGAATTTAACTCTGCCTTCAGATATACTTAAGTCAGATGCCCATGCTTTTTTTAGGAGATGTTATCAGGTGACGATGCCGCTGCTCGATAATGAGGTGCTCAGAACGTTTGTCGCGATTGCAGAGTGTGGAACGTTTACCGCTGCCGCAAAAGTCGTCCACCGGACGCCTTCGGCGTTGAGCATGCAAATCAAGCAACTTGAAAAAATCCTGGGCAAAACTCTGTTTGTTCGCGAGCCGCGTCAGGTTCGGTTGACCAACGACGGTGAGGTGTTACTGGCATACAGCCGTCGGTTATTGCGACTCAACCAGGAAGCGGTAGAGCATTTCATCGCACCCGCGCTGGAGGGCAAGGTGGGTTTTGGTACCTCAGATGATGTTGGTACTCGAATTCTACCCGAGGTACTCGCCCAGTTTGCGCGTTCCTATCCGGCTGTGTTGGTGGATGTTGTTGTCGGTTCAAGCAAGCAGAATCTGACAAAGCTGGATGCGGGAGAGCTCGATATGGTGCTGGTGACTGTGTCAGAACGCGTTAGGGGCATTCGTGGCGAGGTTGTGCATGAGGAACCACTGGTTTGGGCAGGCAAAGAGGGTTCGTCTGCGTATCTGAACAGGCCCCTGCCGATTGCGGTGGCTCACGAGGGATGCGCATGGCGCCAGATGACATTACTCGCCCTGGAAAACGCTGGCACGCCATACCGGATCGCCTACACCTGCGAGCACTGCTCCGGCCAGGAAGCTGCGATGATTGCAGACCTTGCCGTTGCGCCTTTCCCCCTGAGCCTTGTGCGGTTGCCGCTCAAACAGATTGTCAGCGACGGCCTGCCAGAGATAGGCCGTTATCAGCTGGCACTCGTGCGCAGAGGCTCCAATCCCCTCAATAACGCTTTGGCTGCCCACGTGAAAAGTGCCTTTCAGAACTTGCAATGATTTTGCCGGGTCAATAATCAGACGCTCACTAACACTCAACCGAGTAGAAAGTTCCCGCTCTTGCCGGCACCTGCCAATAGTGGTTCTTCAGCGTCATCCTTTAAGTTAACCCCCGACAGCTGACGGCGACAGGCCTCGCGCATCAAATAAAACAGACGATGGCAGGCCATCGGATAGCTCAAACCTTCCAAGCGGATATTGGAGATGCAGTTGCGGTAGGCGTCGGTCAGGCCGACCTTGGGTGCGTAAGTGAAGTACAACCCCAGGCTGTCTGGTGAGCTCAGGCCAGGTCGCTCACCAATCAGGACAACCACCATACGCGCGCCGAGCCGTTCAGCCACTTCGTCGGCCACGGCTACCCGGCCCTGGCTGACAAGGGCGACGGGCGATAAGTTCCAGCCTTCAGCCAGGGCCTGTTCTTCAATGTGCTTCAGCATGGGCATGGCATTGCGATGCACTGCCAGGGCGGAGAGGCCATCGGCCACGACAAGAGCCAGGTCGTAACCTGCTGGGTTGTCCGCACGATGCCGATTCAGTAACTGAGCAGATTCATCATCCAAACGGCGCCCCAGGTCTGGACGCTGCAGGTAGCTGTGGCGGTCACTGGCGGCGCTGTGTAGCAGCAGACTATCGCGCCCGTGCTCGGCAAGTTGAGCGCTAAGCCCAGCGTGATCGAAGGGCAGGTGCACAGCATCACGGGCCTGAGCATGGGCGTACTGGAACTCCAGTTGCGCGGCTGTGGGCATGCTGGTGCCGGCGCGACCCAAAGCAATCCGTGCCGACGTGAGGTTGCGCAGTTGCCGCCAGGGGCTCTGGTTCCTGTTCTGGTTATCGGTGGTCGGTTTGTCCATGACGTGCTCGCTCATTTCAATTGCGTTAGAGCCTGGCGGAAAGCCGGTGGCAGGCTGTTGCCAAAGTGCACTTTCCCATCAGTTTGGGTAAAGATGCCCATTTTCGCCAGCCATGTTTCGAATTCCGGCGCAGGTTTCAGCCCCAGGGTCTGGCGGGCGTAAAGGGCGTCGTGGAAGGACGTCGTCTGGTAGTTGAGCATGATGTCATCAGAGCCGGGAATGCCCATGATGAAGTTGATTCCGGCTACGCCTAACAGAGTCAGCAGAGTGTCCATATCATCCTGATCGGCCTCGGCATGGTTGGTGTAGCAAATATCGCAACCCATAGGTACACCCAGCAATTTTCCGCAGAAGTGGTCTTCAAGGCCTGCGCGGATGATCTGCTTACCGTTGTAAAGGTATTCCGGGCCGATGAAGCCGACCACGGTGTTGACTAAAAACGGGTTGAAGTGTCTGGCAACAGCATAGGCTCGGGCTTCGCAGGTCTGCTGGTCCAGACCGTGGTGGGCGTTGGCTGATAACGCACTGCCCTGGCCTGTTTCGAAGTACATGAGGTTTTGCCCAAGCGTGCCGCGGTTTAATGACAGCCCCGCCTCGTAACCTTCCTGCAAAATGTTCAGGCTCACGCCAAAGCTTGCGTTTGCCGCCTCGGTGCCAGCAATCGACTGAAACACAAGATCCAATGGCACGCCGCGGTTGATCACTTCGATAGAGGTGGTGACGTGAGCCAGCACGCAGGCCTGGGTGGGAATTTCGTAGCGCTGGATCACCGCATTGAGCATCTCCAGCATGGCGCAGATTGAAGAGGTGCTGTCAGTGGCCGGGTTGACCCCTATCATCGCATCGCCATTACCATAAAGCAGACCGTCAAGAATGCTCGCCGCAATCCCTGCCGGATCGTCGGTGGGATGATTGGGCTGCAAGCGTGTCGAGAGCCGACCACGCAGGCCAACAGTGCTGCGAAACCGGGTCACTACGCAGATTTTCTGCGCTACCAGGATTAGGTCTTGCACGCGCATGATCTTCGATACAGCGGCGGCCATCTCCGGCGTCAGGCCCGGAGCCAGGCCACGCAGACTTTGCTCATCAGCGGCTTCGCTAAGTAGCCAGTCGCGAAAGCCACCCACTGTCATGTGGCTGACAGCGGAAAACGCGGCTTTGTCGTGGGTATCGATGATAAGTCGGGTAACTTCATCGGTTTCATAGGGGACCAATGCTTCGTGCAAAAAGCGCTTCAGCTCAATGTCTGCCAGGGCCATTTGTGCCGCAACTCGTTCGCCATCGTTTACTGCCGCAACACCCGCCAGAAAGTCCCCGGAGCGAGCTGGACTGGCCTTGGCCATAACGTCTTTAAGGTCGTCGAAGCGGTAGGTGATGGCACCGACAGTATGGGAAAAATTTGCCATATCAGCCTCCGTTGCAAATAGGAAGTGGGGCTTCATATTCAAATACCGTCGTTTTCTGTCCTTATAGCCGCTGACGACGATTCATTCCACTGGCGTATCCAGTCAGGCATGGCCGCTGCAGGCATGGGGCGTGCAATACCGTATCCCTGGCCAAAATCACACCCGAGTTTTACCAGTTGTTCACTGTGTTCTGGCGTCTCGACACCTTCTGCAATCACGGCAAGACCGAATGATTTGGCCAAGCCCAGAATACCCTGAACAATGGCAAAATCGTTAGGATCAACCAGCATATCGCGAACAAAACTCATATCAATCTTGAGTTTTTCCACTGGCAGCCGACGCAGGTAAGACAATGACGAATAGCCGGTCCCAAAATCATCCAGTGACCAAACAACACCCAGTTGGCGGCAGGCATTGATCGTCTCGGATACGATCTCCAGATTCTCCAGAGAGGAGGTTTCGACAATCTCCAGCTCAATCTGTCCGTTCGGAATCGACGGGTACAGGCTCAGTATTGCCTCCAGTCGTTCTACAAAATCGAGCTGCCTTAGGTGTAAGGAATTGATGTTGACACTGACGGGTATAAGAACCCCCTGGCGCCGCCATTCCGTCATCTGCGACAAGGCAGAGTTCAGTACCCATTCACCCAGATCCACGCTCAGCGGATGGTGTTCAATGAGCGGCAGGAAATCATTGGGCGCGACCAGACCCCGCTCCGGGTGCTGCCAGCGAATCAGGGCTTCGGCCCCCACAACCTCGCCCGATTTCAGGTTTACCTGGGGCTGATAGAAAAGCACAAACTCATTTCTGTTCAGGCCCAGCTGAATGCGTGTCTGATCCTCATGAAGGCTACGAACCGCCTTGTCGTTCTCCGTATCGAAATACTGGAACCGATTTCTGCCCTTCTGTTTCGCAACGTACATCGCCTGGTCTGCCTGACGGAGAAGCTGATCGGCGTCCAGAGTCTCGCTTTGCGGATAAAATGTCAGGCCAATACTGGCGGTTATAAAAATCTCTTGCTCCGCCAAGGTCACTTTTTCAGCGATGGCCAGTAGAATTCGGCTCACGACGTTTTCTGCCCTTTCCGTTTTGCCAAGCTCTGGCAGAACCACCACAAATTCATCGCCACCAAATCGGGAAAAAGTATCGCTGCCGCGGAGCTCCTGTGAAACGCGCCACGTGATTTTCTTTAGCAGGTCATCCCCCACGCCATGGCCCAAGGTATCATTGACCTGCTTGAACCCGTCAAGATCAATAAAAAGCAGCGCCAGTCTTTCGTTGTTTCGTTCAGCCAGTCGCATCGCCTGGGTTAGGCGATCACCCAGTAACACGCGGTTCGGCAGTTCGGTAAGCGCATCGTATTTGGCCATGCTCTCAAGCTGCTTCTGGTACTCTTTGACCTCTGTTATATCGTTCAAAAGAAAAACATATCGTAACTATTCAGCTGGTTTGATTTAAAATGCTCTGATCATTACCTGCTGCCACCTCCATGAACGGTGGCACACGTCCCTCGAACAGGTGCATCAAGGCTTCGGAGGCAGACAGGTTCTGCTTACGCGCCGTCGACAGATAGCTGCGCACGCGGCAGAAGATCTCGGCCCCTTCAACGGAGCGGAAGCAACCCGATATTTTTTGCTGCACTTTGAACATGCGGATGTCCCGCTCACCTTGGTTGTTGGTAAACGGTACCTCTGGACTGTCGAGGAAGCGCAGCACATCCGTTTCGTAGGCGATCAGCCGCTCCAGCAGGTTGCGGGCCCGCGTGCGTTTGAGCCGCCCGCGCTTGCCCTGGCGTTGGCTTTCATCCGGTGGCGGGCACGCTTTTTCCGCTTTCGCCAGACAGTGTCGGTACACTTTGCGCCACCGCTGCGCCTTGTCCGGTGGCAGGCAGCCGCCGGCGTCAACGACGCTGTCGGCCATGGCGCACAACAGGGTTTGCATCCGTTGCGCCCAAGCCTGCTTATCCTGCTCCCAGGCGCGCTGGAGCTCTCGCAGGTGGTGCGCATTACAGAGGGCATGCAAGCATGAATAGCGGTAGTACGGCTTCCAGTGATCGTGACAGAGCACACCGTTGAAGCGCGGCAGGATGCCGATCGCATCCATCGCCTGCTGACCTCGCTGCGCATGGGGCGCCAGCCAGGTCAGGCCGTCATTCGACGCGCCATGCAGCCAGTGACGTTTGCCGCCGATGTTGATGCCTGTTTCATCGACGTGTATCAACGGCGCCTCGGCCTGGTACTCGGTGACAAAACGGCGGATATCCAGGTCAATGACCTGACGTTTCTCGCAGCCCACGACCCGGAACCGGCTGCCTTTGGGTAAGGTGCGCCGGTCCAGCTTCACCCTCTGGATCGCATCCGGATCCGCCACCGGTTGCAGCGTCTTGCCAATGCGGCCGGGCTGCCCGCCCGGCTTGCGCCCGCTTTTAGTCCGGTTCTGTCTGGGGCGGTTCGGATCCTGGGACGGCGGCGTGCTGCTGTTGGCACTGTTGATGTTGAGCCGCCCGCTCAGTAGCTGGATCAGCACCATCAGCAACTCGATGGCCGCCCGCAGTGAAGGCGAGACTGTTGTGTCCTCCTGGAGTTGCTGTCTGACGTTCGCCAGCGCGGCGTCGACATCGATGTTGCTGATCTTCATGGGTCTGAGTACCGTCGAGTGAAGGGTTATTATCGCACGACTTTTTCAGGCCGAATTTTTCCTCCTGAGCGCGGATCTGAGCGACTTTTTCAAGGCCGCTGCGCCCGGGGATGAGCGACAGCCTGAGCCCGATGCCTAACAGCCGGTTTTCAGACGATTTTTTCAGGGCTATGCAGAATATACCGGTTTCCGGGAGCATAGGAACCTGTGGCACAGCGGCTTTGACCAAATGCATGGTCATTACTGAAAACATTCAAAAGGACCCACGCTGGGACGGCTACCGTGACATTGCCAAAGCGGAGGGACTGGCTGCCTGTTGGTCCGTGCCGGTTTTGACCTCGAAGAGGGAACTCCTGGGCACCTTCTGCCACTTCTATCGCGCCCCGGCCACCCCGACCGCGGAAGCTCGGCGCCATCTCGCCCAGAGCGCTGCCCTGGTTGCCCTGGCCATTCTCCGCCACCGCGATACTGAAGATATTCTGATTCTCTCTGAGCGGCACCAAGCCCTGTTCGACAACCACCCGTATGGCGTGTTCACCTTCGATATGGACGGCCACTTCCAGAGCTGTAACGCAGCAATGGAACGCGTCACCGGCTATACCGCAGATCACGTGCAGGGCCTTCACTTTAATCTCTTTGTTGAACCCGGTTATCGCGCACAAACCTAGGCGGCATTTGACAGAGCCCGCAACGGTGAGGCCATTACCTACGAAACCATGGGCACTCACGCATCGGGCCACCCCTACTTTCTGGAGGTCACTAACTTCCCGGTGACCATCAAGGAACAGATTGTTGGCGTATACGGTATCTGCCGGGACATCACCGACCGCAAAGAGCAGGAAGCCCGGATTACCTACCAGGCAACCCACGATCTGTTGACCGGCTTACCTAACGAGGCCTCGTTTAAGGAGAAACTTCGTGACGCTCTGGCAGCGGATGGTGAGCGTGGATCGTTAGTCGCCATGTATCTGGGCCTGGACGGATTCAAGCCCATTAATAAAGAACTGGGGCACCTTACTGATGACCATTGCCCAGCGCCTGAAAGAGCTGGTTGAGCCTGAGGTGATCGTTGCCCGGCTGGACGGGGACGAATTTTGTTTGCTGGTGCCCAACTACACTCACCGAAAGGAAGTCATCCAACTGGTTGAGCGCGTATTGGCAAACCTGGCGCAGCCAATCGATGTGGATGGTCAGATGGTTCAGATCAGCGCCAGTATCGGAATTGCGAGTAACCGCACGCCTCTGGACGCGCCTCATGAACTGCTTCAGTTTGCCGGCCTGGCCCCGGAGCAAGCCAAGCGGCAGGGCAGAAACACCTCGCAATGGCACAGCAGCCGTAAAAACGAGCGCAGTCCAGACAGCGTGTGCCTCAGGCATGATCTTCACACCGCGCTGATGGAAAACCAGTTTGAAATCCATTACCAGCCCCTGGTGGACGCCGTCACCGGGCGCATGCGCAGACCACATGGTCATGACGGTGGTGGCGGAAGGGATCGAAACCCGGGAGCAGCAGGAGTCCTGGCCCGAAGACACTGAGATATATTATAGGGGTATCTGTTTGCCCGACCGATGCCTCTGGCCGAGTTGAAGCAACTGCCTGACCTTTTGCCTGTGGATTCCGCAATATAGATTAGGTAGCTAGCTCGGAAGCCTGAAATGGCCGCCTATGGATTTCAATAACGTGTCAAATTCTATCTCGGGTAACGGCTTGGAAAATAAGTAGCCTTGCCCATAGTCACAGCCAGCGGCTATTAATAAATCTCTTTGTTGCGCTGTTTCTATGCCTTCTGCGATTACTTTCAGGTCAAGCTTGTGCGCCATGCCGATAATTGCCTCGCACAAAGCCAAATCGTTAGAATCGGGCTCTAAGTTGTCGACAAATGACTTGTCGATTTTTAGGTAGTCAATATCGAATTTTTTCAGGCTAGATAGCGATGAATACCCCGTACCAAAGTCGTCGATTGATACCTGAATATTTGCATCTCGAAAATCGAATAATATCTTATCGACACTGGCGCCGGATTCCATCAATATTCCTTCTGTAATCTCAACCGCAATGGCATCTCCTAGTAACTCCAGCGTTTTTAGGTGTTCAAGCCAATCTTTTGCATTGAAAGTATCGTTTTTATATTGTACCGGTGAGGTATTAATACTAATTTGAAAATTTGGGCGGAAGGAGGCGCGCCAGCGTGCCGCCTGCCGGCTAGCCTCACGGAACACCCAGTCGCCGATACCCAAGATCAATTTCGTCTCTTCTGCAATTGGAATAAACTCAACCGGCCCGATTAAACCTCTGTCAGGGTGGTGCCAGCGTATAAGTGCCTCAGCTTTATAAACATCACCATTCACCAAGTCTACAATGGGCTGATAATAGAGTTGAAACTGACTTTCTGGTAAAGCAGTGCGTAATTCACTAATCAAAGCCATGCGAGACACTGCACTCTGCTGCATCCAGGGCGTAAAATATTGGAATCTATTGCCCCCGTTATTCTTCGCTGCGTACATTGCCTGGTCTGCATTTCTCACTATTGCAACCGGGTCAGAAGCATCTTGTGGATAAATTGTGATGCCGACACTTGTTGATATATGGACAGTTTCTTGTCCCAGTTTAAATGGTTCTGCCATTTTTTTAACCAAGTCGCTCGCGATCAGGTCAACTTGTTCCGGGCTGTCCAGACCGCCCACAATGATGACAAATTCGTCTCCTCCAAATCGCGCAAGAGTATCGATTTCTCGGAAATAACCGCGTAGCCGTTTTGATACTTCCACCAAAAGCGTGTCACCAAAAACGTGACCCTGTGTGTCATTGATATGTTTGAAACCATCGAGGTCAAGAAACAAGAAAGCGATACTTTTATTCGAACGATCTGCTACTTTAATGGCTTGCTCGAGCTTATCATTTGCCATTTTACGATTAACCAACCCAGTGAGCGAATCGTAATGCGCCTGCTCCCAAATAATCAGCTCCGATTGTTTTCGAACCGTTACATCGTCGCAGAGAGAAGCTATCGCAATCAGCTTGCCGCTGTCATCCAAGATCGGTGTGTTATACCACTCACAGTTAATCGTCCGGCCATCTTTAGTAACGTTATCGTTATTGCTTCGCTCTCCACCTTTTTGTTCCCATAACGCAGCAAAAACCTGACCAGCCTCAGCCCCTGCCTTTGAGTCAGCTTTCAGGATCAAATCTGTCGCATGTTCACCTATCGCTTCTTCGGCTGAGTATCCAAAAATCTCTTCGGCTATTTTGTTCCATTGTGTGACATAGAAGTTTCTATCCCATGTTATAGCGGCTAGAGGGGTATTGTGCAGATGATGAGATAGCTTTAGTTCGCTTTCTCTGAGTGCACGCTCTGTTTTTAGGCGACCTTCAACGTCTTTTAGCAACAGGCCCAAGAGGGCAGTAGCGGGCGTAAAAGTAAGAACGAGCGGGATGGCAATAGTCGACATTACTCCGGCAACAGCAGCAGCTGGCAGCTGGGTGAATAACAGTATCTCAACAACGTGCACGAGCAAGCCAAATAGCAAAAGCTGCCATACGTTAATTTTCGCCCAGCCTTTTTGTACACAGTAGCGATAGCCTAAACCCAAGCAGACGGATGCAATGACAACAGCGACACCAACATAGACACCGCCCCCACCGAGAAATAGGCGATATCCTCCTGCGATGGCCGCTGCAATAATGGCTACGATTGGGCCACCAAAGAGACCCGATATGCTTAGAACGACGGATCGAGGATCAAAAATAACGCCGGGGCTGACCTCTATAGGCGAAAACATGCCCACAACACAAATCCCACCAAAAACAATGCCTGATAACACTTTTTCAACGTGCTTCTTTTTATGTAAGAATCGAAAAATAAAACCGTGTAAAAAACTCAATGATAATAGAAGCGCTAAGAGATTGATGAAGCCTATTATCATAATGAATCACACCGGGTTTTGTAGAGGCCATTGCATTTAAGCCAGGCTACCATGACCTGACCGGTGTAGTGCTGGTATAAGAATGACGCAACGAGTCAGCCAAGTACACCAGTAATACTCAACAGCCAGGGCAGAAAAACCGAGTAAAGGAAAGCCGACAGCGCCATGGCAAGACCAGAGAATGCACCCATTTGAGCGCTGACCTGAAAGGCCCGCGCGGTGCCGATACCGTGGGATGTCATGCCCATAGCAATACCTTTCACACTGTCATCCCGAATACCCATCAAATCGAACAGCTTGGAGCCGATAACGGCGCCAATAATACCGGTAACCACCACCAAAGCCGCTGTTAGCGACGGCAGGCCTCCGATCTGTTCCGATATCGCCATGCCTACCGGTGCCGTTACCGACTTAGGGGCCAGCGACAACTGGGTTTCAAGGCTGGCACCCAGCAGCCGGGCAATGGCCACCGAACTGAACGCGCCAACGACCACCCCGGTTACCAACGCCACGGTGACCGGCAGCCAGACCTGTTTCAGCTTGTTGAATTGCTGGTACAGAGGAATCGCCAGCGCCACGGTGGCGGGGCCCAGCAGGAAGTGAACGAACTGGGCGCCATCAAAATAATCATCGTAGGACGTGTCCGTCGCCAGCAGAAACAGGATAAGTGCCGTAACCGACGTCACCACCGGGTTTAGCAAAGGGTTGGAACCCGAGCGAAGGTAAAGGCGGTGCGCCAGGCTGTAGGCCACCAAGGTCATGGTCAAGCCCAGCAGGGGTGACGCAGACAGATAAACCCATATCCTGTTCAGGTCTGGTTCAATCATGGTTCGGTTCTCGCCTGGCAGTCAGCCGGGTGACCCACTGCATCACCAGAGCGGTGACCGCCATGGTGATAATGGTGCTGAGTAACAGGGTGACACTGATTGGCAACCACTCGTTGCCAAGGCGATTAAAGTGAACAATAAGCCCCACCCCGGCTGGCACGAACAGCAGCGAAAGGTGGCCCAGAAGGGCAGTAGACGCAGGCTCAACGGCCTTGGCCATCTGGCCCCGTATCATCAACGTTATAAACAGCATGACCATGCCCATCACCGGGCCAGGCACCGGCAACCCCAGCAACCGAACACTCACTTCGCCTGCCAGCTGGTAGATCAGTAGCAGAGTGATCCCATTAATTAACTGCATTAAATGTCATCCAGGAATATCCGAATTAGCGGATGGCGTGATAGACGATCGGATCAGACCATTCTCCTGCGTTTCGATGGCTCTGAGCGCTTCAGCAACATGAGCCACATGCGCCATAGCGGCCTTTTGGGCCCACTTGGCTTGCCGGCTGATGACTGAATGGTAGATCTGGCGGTGGTGTTTGTCGATCTGCTGCTTGAATGCATCCCGGTGGCTAAGGTTGGCCACCGACGCCTGCACCGAGTTCAACATAAGGTCTTTCAAGCTGTTGAGCACGTGAATTAGCACCGGGTTATGGCAAGCGTTCACTATGGCCCGATGAAAAGCATGGTCGAGGTCTGCATTGGTGAGCGGGTCGGCTTTCTCCATTGCTTCGAAGGCTTTGGTAATTTGGTACTGGTCTTTTCCTGTGGCGCGTTCTGCCGCCAGATACGCGGCCTTCCCCTCCAGCTCCTGTCGCACCTCGAACAGATCATAAAGGGTGCGGGAGTGCTCCATGAACATCTGCATCAAAGGGCCGTTGTCCTCGGGCTCCGGCACCATATGCGACACGAAGGAACCTTTGCCATGCTGTGTTCGGATGATGCCCCTGCCCTGAAGCTCATGAAGGGCTTCCCGAACGATGGCGCGAGAAACCCCAAAGCGGCTTGCCAACTGCCGTTCGGAGGGAATCATCTGCTCCGGCGCAAGACTGCCGTCGAGAATCAGTTGTTCAAGGCGGTACGCGACTGCACGCGACATGGGAATGGGCTTTTCCTGCATCACTGAAATCAACTGGTCAGACCAGCTCTCCATGAAAAAAAATTTAGGTTAGCGAATAGCGCGCCTGCCAAAGAATATGGCGGATGCCTGCGTGCCTGTCTATAAAAACTGGTCTGACCAGCAAGTAAAGCACTGGACTTGAATGCTGCTTCGAATCGAACATTAGTCTACAGTCACCTTGTAAAGCGTTGCATCCGCGACTAATTCGTCCGGTGCCAATCGTACAGAGTGGTATAAACAACAACAAAGCCCTGCATCTGGAGTTTCTACGATGACTGAAATCACCTACAAGATCGAGAACAAAGGCTCGGCGCATCGCCGCGGCTTCCTGAAAACCCTCGCGGTGTCCGCCGCCATAAGTGCAACAATGCTGGCCAGCAGCGTTCAGGCAGCGACCACCTGGAAAATCCAGTCCGTTTGGGACGCAGGCACTGTCGGTTACGACCTGTTCAAAGAATGGTGTGACGGCATGGAAGAGAAAACGGGCGGTGAACTGAAGTTCACTTGTTTCCCTGCCAAAGCGGTTGCAGCCGACAATAACGGCCTGTTCGAAGCCGTGCGTAACGGCGTATTGCAGGGCATGAACCCGTTTACCCTGTATTGGTCGGGAAAAATTCCAGCGTCGGTATTCCTGTCGTCTTATCCGGCCGGCCCCGATCAGCCACACCAGTGGGACACCATGTTCTATTCCCTGGGCATGCTGGAAAAAACACGTGAAATTTATAAGAAATTTGGCTTGTTCTACGTCGGACCGATTCAGCACGACGCCAATATCATTCACTCCAAGAAGCCGATTAACAGTCTTGCCGATCTGAAGGGCCTGAAAATGCGCCTGCCCGGCGGCATGGTGGCAGAAGTATTCGCCAAATTCGGTGTGGCAGCAGTCAGCCTACCCGGCTCCGACATCTTCCCGGCGCTGGAGAAAGGCACCATAGACGCTGCTGACTATGTAGGGCCAGCCGTAAACTGGGACCTGGGATTTTCCCAGGTTACCAAATACATTCTTATGGGGCCTCCCGGCGTTATGTCGGTCTACCAGCCGGTTGACCTGATGGACCTGACCGTTAACCTGCGAGCCTGGAACGCGCTGGATCCCAAGCTGCAGCAAACGGTGGAAGACGAAGTTCGTATCTATTCCCAGAAACACTACCTGGCTATCCAAAAGCGCAACATTGAGGCGATGGAAAAGTTCAAGGCAGCGGGTACCACCGTTACCCGCCTGAGCCAGGAAGACCTGCAGGAATTCCGTCGTGCCGCGATTCCGGTCTGGTATCGCTGGGCTAACAAGAGCGAAGACGCCCGCGAGATCTTCGACATGCAGCTCAAGTACATGATGAACGACACCGTTGGTTACATCACTGAGGAAGACATCAAGGGCATGAAGTAACACCCTTAGCGTCCAATCCAGGGAGAGCATGTGCTCTCCCTTTTTTCCATTACAACATCTGGGTATAACCAGAGGTAGTTCATCATGTCTGACCTGGAAGGCTTTGGTTTTGTAATGCCCCATTGGCTGTATTGGGGCTGGCTTGCGTTTATGCCGCTTATAATGATTGCACTGGATCGCTGGCGCGATACCGACCCACAACCCGCGACAGAACCGGATATTCCGGTTGGAGGGGAACTCCAGGAACATCCTTCCGCATCTGCCTACCGGCCCTCAGACGAGAGCTTGTTCACTCGTGCCATAGACTGGATGAGTGACAAAACCGGTCTGTTCATTTCATTCTGGACCGTTAACGCGGTGTGCTTCTATTTCTTCGAAGTTGTCATGCGTTACATCTTCAATACCCCGACCATCTGGGTGCATGAGGCCAGCTATCTGCTGCTGGGCATGCAATACCTTCTGGCGGGCGGCTTTGCCCTGTTGCATGGCTCCCATGTGCGGGTAGACGTGGTCTACAACTATTTGCCCGTGCGCGGCCGAGTGGGCATGGATATTTTCACATCCGTGTTCTTCTTTATGTTTGCGTTGGTGCTGGTACTGACCTCCTGGACCTACTTCAGCAACGCTTACTCCATGGGCGAAACCACCGTTGAAACCTGGGGTATCCAGTATTGGCCGGTCAAGGGCGTCATGCTGCTAGGTTCGGTGCTGATTCTACTGGCCGGTATTTCAAAACTGCTGAAAGACATTTCAGTCTTCATTCGTCTTGGCCGGGAGGCATCTTAATGTCCACTCAAGCTGCCAACGCCAACCCTGCACCGAAGAACCCTCTTATCGGTAAACTGGGCACCTGGCTGATGATCCTGGCGACTGTCGGGATCGGCTTTGTTATTTGTATCGAAATGATCAACATCCTGTTTTTCGACCCATACAGTGATGAGTTTTTTCTGTTCCGCCTTGCCGGGAGCCTGGCCAGTGTTGAAATCGGGCCACTGACTTATTTGATGTTTGGCTCGCTGATGGTTGCCCTGATGATGGGCCTGCCACTGGCGTTTGTAACCGGCGGCCTGGGCGTGATGTTTGTGTATCTGGTTGGCGACACGGCAATGCTCAACATTGTGCCAAGCCGTATCTTTCCGATGATGACCAACTCTGACCTGGCGGCCATTCCTCTGTTCATCTTCATGGCCTCTATGCTGGAACGAGCCGGGCTGATCGAGGAAATGTTCAGTGTGGTCTATAAATGGATGGGCGGCCTGAGTGGCGGCCTTGCGGTAGCCACCATTTTGGCCTCTACCATTCTGGCTGCGATGGTCGGTGTTATCGGTGCCGCGGTGGTTACCATGGGCATCATTGCCCTGCCTGCCATGCTGAAACGCGGTTACGATCACAAGATCGCACTGGGTTCGATCATGGCTGGCGGCACGCTGGGCATTCTGATCCCACCCTCAATTCTGGCCATTCTGTATGCCGTGGTCGCTCAGCAATCTGTGGGCGAACTCTACCTGGGTTCGATCATACCGGGCCTAATGCTGGCGACGACCTACATCGCCTATGTACTGATCCGCAGCTGGCTTAACCCCAAACTGGGGCCACCGGTGCCGCTGGAAGAGCGGGTGTCTACCATTGAGAAACTGCGCCTCCTGAAAAGCCTGGTTGCGCCGCTGGTGCTGGTGTTTCTGGTGCTGGGTCTATTGTTTGGCGGTGTGGCAACACCGGTGGAAGCTGCGGGGATTGGCTCATTCGGCGCCATGATTGTGGCCTGGAAACACGGTGCACTGTCTATTGCTGCGCTGCGGGATGCCTCTGTTACCACCACCAAAGCCTCTGCCATGGTGCTGTGGATCATGTTCGGCGCCTCGGTGTTTGTAGGCTTCTACATCCTGCAAGGTGGCCAGGTGTTCATCACTGAAACCATTCTGGGCATTGGCCTGTCTCCGTACGCCGTGTTGTGCCTGCTGATGCTGCTATTGGTGGTTCTGGGCATGTTCCTGGACTGGGTGGGCATACTTTTGCTGGCCGTGCCAATTTTTATTCCGATTGTTGAAGCACTGACTTTTGACGGTCTGTTCGGCTTCCCCGGCATTGACAGCTCAGACGTGGTGCTCTGGTTCGGGGTGTTGTATCTGGTGAATATGCAGATGTCGTTCCTGAGTCCGCCTTTCGGGTATGCGCTCTTCTATCTCCGCGGGGTATGCCCCCCGGAAATCTCGATGGCAACCATCTTCCGGTCGGCGCTGGTGTTCCTGGGGCTACAGGCACTGGGTCTGTTTCTGTGTATAGTCTTCCCGGCCATCGTCACCTATCTGCCGAATCTGGTGTACGGTTGACGGCTGGCACCTAAGAAAATCGAGGCCGCTAGATAGCGGCCAACTTAACCGTTTAAGGAAAATACAAAATGATCACATTGAAAAGACTGGACCAGCAAGACGCCCGCCTGTTGATCGAAGGCGCCGCCGCCAAGGCCCGGGAAATCGGCATCCCAATGTGCATCGCCATCACCGACGAGTCCGGTAACCTGATCGCTTTTGAGCGTATGGATGGCGGCAAAATCAGCAGTGTCATCGTCGCTCAAGACAAGGCTTACACCGCCGCCGCTGCCCGCAAGGCTACCCACGAATACAACGCCGCCTGCGTACCCGGCAACCTGGTGTTCGGTATTCATACCTCGCAGGGTGGGCGTTTGTGCGTGGTCGGTGGCGGTCTGCCTGTTGTTGTAGATGGCGAAGTGGTCGGCGGCATTGGCCTAAGCTCCGGTACACCGCAACAGGATATGGATTGTGCCCAGGCCGGCATTGATCACCTTAATGCTGGTCGCGCGTAGTACGTCATTGCTAGCAGCACTTTACTGTTAACAGCACTTTACGGTGAACAGAACGTAGTTATAAATAGAACTGCCCCGTAAACAGGACTGCCCCACACAGGGCCGGAGTCGCGTAATGAACACTGATAGCAAACCGTTAAACACTGCCGCCAGCAAGCCTGGCAAAACCGAACTGGCAGAGATGTTTCGGAGATTCATTGATCCACAATTCGTCATTACCGACGAAGAGACGCTCAAGCCCTACGAGTGTGACGGCCTGTCAATGTACTGCGTTATGCCGCTGCTGGTGGTGCTGCCAGAGACCGTTGAACAGGTGCAACAGGTGATGCGCCTGTGCCACCAGTTCGGAATTTCGGTGGTTGCCCGCGGCGCAGGCACCGGCCTGAGTGCGGGCGCCATGCCCGACGCTGGCGGTGTAGTGTTGTCGCTAGCCAAGTTCAACCGCATTCTGCATATCGATCCGCTCGCGCGTTCGGCCCGCCTGCAATCCGGTGTACGTAACTTGGCCATCAGTGAAGCCGCCGCCGACTATGGTCTCTACTACGGTCCAGACCCATCCTCCCAGATCGCCTGCACCATCGGCGGCAATGTGGGTGAAAACTCCGGCGGTGTGCATTGCCTTAAATACGGGCTTACCACCCACAACATTCTAAGCGTCGAGATGGTTACCGTAGACGGTGAGCGTGTGGTGATCGGCAACGATGGCCTGGACAGCTGTAGCATGGACCTGCTGGCGCTGATTACCGGCTCTGAAGGCCTGCTGGGCATCATCACCGAAGTACAGGTAAAACTGCTGCCAACCCCGGAAATTGCGCGGGTCATTATGGCTGGCTTCGGCACGGTTGATGAAGCAGGCGCGGCGGTCGGTGGCATTATTGCCCAGGGCATCATCCCCGCCGGGCTGGAAATGATGGACAGCCATGCCATCATAGCCGTGGAAGCCTTTACCGGCGCGGGCTACCCGGTGGAAGCCGCCGCCCTGCTGCTGTGCGAGGTAGACGGTACCAAGGAAGAAGTACAGGAACACATCGAAAAAGCCGAAGCCCTGTTCCGGGATTTTGGCGCCACCTCCATTCGTACCTCAAAAGACGATGCCGAACGGGCTCTGCTATGGAAAGGCCGCAAGAACGCCTTTCCTGCCATGGGCCGGATTTCTCCGGACTATTACTGCATGGACGGCACTATTCCCAGGGCGCACCTGGGTCAGGTACTGAGCGAGATGCAAGACATGTCAAAGCGATTTGGCCTGCGCGTCGCCAACGTATTCCACGCCGGTGACGGCAACCTGCACCCGCTGATTCTGTTTGATGCCAACAAAGAGGGCGAACTGGAGCGCGCAGAAGCCTTCGGCAGCGACATCCTCGAGCTCTGCGTTAAGGTGGGCGGCTGCATCACCGGCGAACACGGCGTTGGCGTGGAGAAAATTCGCCAAATGCCCATGCAGTTTACTGACCCCGAAATTGAGCAGCTCAATGCCGTCAAAAGCGCCTTCGATCCCCAGGGAACCTTGAACCCGGGCAAGGGTGTACCCACCCTGCGCAATTGTCAGGAATACCGAGCCATTAACGCCAAACCACAGGCCCCGGAAGTGCAGCATGCCTGACATCACCAAGCACCTTCAGCAACAGATCAACGACGCCCGTAACCAGGGCCACAAACTGGCCATCGTAGGCGGTGGCAGCAAGCAGTTTATGGGCCGCGAAATCAACGCCCAGCAACTGGACGTTGGCGGCCACAGCGGCATTGTTGACTACCAGCCGTTGGAGTTGGTTTTAACCGTCCGCGCCGGTACGCCGCTGAGCGAAATCGAAATCGCCCTGGCGGAGAAAAACCAGATGCTGTCGTTCGAGCCGCCGTACTTTGGCGACCGCTCCACCATCGGTGGCACCCTGGCCTGCAACCAGTCCGGCCCGGGCCGCCCCTGGTGGAACTCGGTGCGTGACCAGGTGCTGGGCGTCAACCTGATTAACGGTAAGGGCGAAAAGCTGCGTTTTGGCGGACAGGTGATGAAAAACGTTGCGGGCTACGACGTCTCACGCACCCAGGCAGGCGCCATGGGCACGCTTGGCGTCATGACAGAAATCAGCCTCAAGGTTTTACCAAGACCGGCAATCACCATGACCCTGTCACGGGAAATGGAACACTCCGAAGCCATACGTTTTATGAACGCCCGGGCCGCCGAGCCCAAGCCTTTATCCGGCGCCTGTTGGCTTGATGGCACGCTGTATTTACGACTGTCTGGCGCCCATTCTGCGATGGAAGCCACGGCCAAACACTGGGACATACCGGTGATGGCGAACGGCGACACCTTCTGGCAACAATTGCGCGACCAGCAATTAGCGTTCTTTGCCGGCGAGCAGCCACTGTGGCGTTTCTCCATCAACTCCACCGCGGCAACGCCACCGTTAAAAGGCCCCTGGCTGCTGGATTGGGCGGGCTCCCAGCGCTGGTATCGTGGTGATAACGAGATGGCCACCATGGAAGCCCACGCCGAGAAAGCCGGCGGACAAGTCAGCTTGTATCGCGGCGGTGACCGCACCGGCGAAGTCATGCACCACCAGCAGCCCGCCCTGCAAGCCATCCAGAAACGACTGAAACATTCCTTTGATCCTGACGCCCTTTTCAATCCCGGGCGGCTCTACAGCTGGTTGTAACCTAGCAGGTGCCAAATGAAGACCAACCTTGTTGCTGAATTTCAGAACACTGCGGAAGGCCTGGAAGCCGAATCCATATTGCAGGCATGCGTCCATTGCGGTTTTTGCACCGCAACCTGCCCGACCTACCAGGAACTCAATGACGAGCGTGACGGCCCTCGGGGTCGCATCTACCTGATTAAGGAACTGCTGGAAGGCGCTGAAGTCACCAGCAAAACCCGGGACCACCTGGACCGCTGCCTGACCTGCCGCGCCTGCGAAACCACCTGCCCCTCCGGTGTTCAATACGGCCGCCTGGTAGACATTGGCCGTGGTGTGATTGAGGAAAAGCTGGAACGCCCGCGCAGCGAACGGATGTTGCGGCTGGCGCTGCGCAAAGTACTGCCGTACAGCAGCCGGTTCGGACCGCTGCTGGCGCTTGGGCAGACGTTTAAGCCCCTGCTTCCGGATGCTCTGAAATCTAAGGTACCACCCCGGCGCAAAGCCTCGCCTTGGCCCACCACCAGTCACCCCAGGGTGATGATGGGGCTGGCCGGTTGCGCGCAATCTTCCGCGGCCCCCACCACCAATGCGTCAACAGCGCGGGTGCTGGACAAGCTTGGAATTACGCTGGTAGAGGCGCCAAAAGCCGGCTGTTGCGGTGCGGTGAGTTATCACCTGTCGGCCCATGAAGAAGGCTTGAACTTCATGCGCAACAACATCGACGCCTGGTGGCCCGCCATCGAAGCCGGTGCCGAAGCCATTGTGATGACCGCCTCCGGCTGTGGCGCCATGATACAAGATTACGGCCACCTGCTTCGCGATGACCCGGTGTACGCCGAAAAGGCGAAGCGCGTCAGTGAACTGATGAAAGACATCAGTGAAGTATTGCTGGCAGAAGATCTTGAAAAGCTCGATGTACAGGCCTCCGCCGACAAAATAGCCTTCCACTGCCCCTGCACCCTGCAGCACGCCATGCAGAAAAACGGCCTGGTGGAACAAGTGCTGACCAACGTCGGTTTTAACCTGGCAAAAACCAAAGACAAACACCTGTGCTGCGGTTCCGCAGGCACCTACTCCATCATGCAGCCGGAAATGAGTCAGAAGCTTTTAAAAAATAAACTCGAGGCGCTGACCCTGGACCAACCCGACCGCATCGTCACCGCTAACATTGGCTGCCAGCTACACCTGGAAACCAAAGCTCAGGTACCCGTACAACACTGGGTGGAACTGCTGGATCGGTGAGTCCACTCCATTGCTTTCAATCGATTTATGTTATGATTTGAAGTCAATTTTTCGAATCTGTTAACCATGAATCAACCATGAATCCGAAAACACCTCAGGAAGAGCGTGCGGATATCAGAGAGAACCTCGGTATCCGCGCTTACAAGCTGCTAAAGAGTGACATTATCAAGGGTCAGTTCCACCCCGACGAGAAGCTACGTATGAGCATCTTGAAGGAGCGCTACGACCTCGGCATCGGGCCGCTACGTGAAGCCTTGTCGCACTTGGTAGCCGAGCAATTGGTCGTGGCCATCAGTCAGAGAGGCTATCGCGTTTCTCCTATGTCGCTTGCAGAATTGCACGATATTTACGATGCGCGTGCAGAGCTGGAAGCCATGATGCTTGGTTTGGCGATTGAACGGGGTGATGACAACTGGGAAGCGGACATATTGGCCCGAAACTATCAGCTTGCCAAAGTGAGTGAAACCCATACCCCCGGCGCACTGCTGGAAGTATGGGATGCCCGCCACAGCCAGTTTCATGCCGCTCTGGTTTGCGGCTGCCGCTCCCCTCAGCTAATGAAAGTGCGCGACGGGCTTTTTGATAAGGTTCAGCGCTACCGCCACGTATGGCTGAAAGAAACCGTCTTTTCCAGCGAGGCGTTAGAACAAAAGCGCAAAGAGCACGCTGCGCTGGTGGAAGTTACTCTTGCCCGCCGCAAAGACGAGGCCGAGAAGATGATGCGCGAACACCTTATGACGCCTGTGCCGATTATTACTGCCGTCATGAGGCAGCAGGGTATTGCCTGAAAACTGCATTCTGAGACAACGGTCAGGTACAGACAAAAAAGGGGAGAACGATATCGTTCTCCCCTTTTTTGTCTGTACTACCTGTAAAGCAGACGATGCGTTTGTTAAAACAACAAACCGGGTAACCACAGCGCAATGGCCGGAAAAGCGACAACCAGTGCAAGGCCAACAAGCTGCAAACCAACGTAGGGCAGCGCCGAGTAATAAATATCCACAATGGTGATGGACTTAGGCGCCACCGATCGCATGTAGAAGAGGTTGTAGCCAAAGGGGGGCGTTAAATACGCTGATTGCATACTGAGAACAAACAGCACCGCAAACCAGGTGGTATCGAAACCGAGATCGCGCACGATTGGCACGTAAATCGGGATGGTGATGAACAGGATGGCAAAGTCATCCAGAAACATCCCCAGCACGAAGAAGGTGGCCAGCATTATAATGATGACAACATAGGGCGACAGCGAGAACGCATCGATTAAGTCACTGACAATCATGTCAGCACCTAACCCCATGTAAATCCGGCTAAAAAATACCGCCGCTATAGCAATCCACAACAGCATACCCGTAATTTTTGTCGTGGTGAGCATAACGTAACGCAGCAAACTCCAGCTCAGTCGCCCGTGCATGGCTGCTATAAGGAGTGCTCCGGCAGCGCCTACCGCAGACGCCTCAGACGGAGACGTAACACCACCAATAATGCAGCCCAGTACCGTTGTGACCAGAATACCGGGCGAGATGAGGTGGCGCAGAGAGATAAATTTTTCTTTAGCGGTAAAGCGCTCTTCTACCGGCGCTGCGGGGCCGAGTGCCGGGTTCAGGCGACAGCGTATGAGTATGTATGCCATGTAAATGCCCGCCAGCATCAGGCCCGGCATCAAACCCGCAGCAAACAGCTTGCCCACAGATTCGCGTGCAAGAAAGGCATAAACGATCATCACCACGCTCGGCGGGATCAGAAATCCGAGTGCCCCGCCGGCCATAATGGTGCCGGTAGCCAGCCTTTTGTCGTAACCGCGTTTAAGCATTGCAGGCAGTGCAATAATACCCAGGCTCACGGTCGCCGCACCCGAGACGCCAGCCATAGCGGCTATAAGGGCACAAATCAAAACAGTACCAACACCAAGACCGCCAGGAAGCCGGCCCATCAGCTTGTGTATCATCTCGAAAAGATCGTCAGTGATCCCTGAGCGCTCCAGCACCAGTCCCATAAATATGAACAAAGGGAGTGCAACCAGCAGGAAGTTGTCCATAGTGCTGAAGGCTGACGAGAGCAGAAATTGCAGCCCGCCAGGGCCGAACATCAGATAGGCACTGCCCATGCCTGATATCATGAGTGCCCAGGCCAATGGAGCACCAATTAACATCAGCACGATCATGGAGCAAAACATGATCGCAGTGATGGTAATGGGGTCTAAATTTGTCATTGGAAAAGCCCTTTCAGGGTATACCTGAATGTGTTTCTTATTACGTCACAATTTAACATTATCGCGATGCCTGTCTTACCGGGGGGGGCCTTCACTATTCGCCCGTGTCAATTCTCGGGTCGTCAAAAGGCACGCCCGCAAGGCGGACTATGGCACGAACAAGCTCTGCTATGGACTGCAGGATCAGAAGTCCGACAGCAACAGGAATTGTTGCTTTAATGGGCCATACCAATGGACGCCAGATGCTGCTGTTGGAGTACTCGCCTATCAGCCATGAGCGATATGCGAACTCAACCGCCATTTTGAAAAACACGGCCAGAACGAGAATGCCTAACGTGTACACAATCACGTCGCAGAAAGCCTGCCCGCGCAATGGAAATAAACGATAGATAACGTCGCTGCACACATGCTGTCGATGAAGCAACGTATAGCTTCCGGCCATAATGCTCAACGCGCCGAAAAACATCGTTGCCAGCTCGTGCCCCCACACGGTGGGGGCGTTGAAAATATAGCGAGCAGCGACTTCATACAGCAGTACACCGATGATACCTAACGTCAGCCAGGAGGTGGCTCGGCCGACCCATTCGGAAAGCCCATCCTGAAAACGAAGATAGCGGGTAATCTTACTCACTGAGGCGGCCTTTCGCTTTGGCGTTCTGGATCAGGATTTCCACGGCGCGAGCGTTGCGCTCAGAGCGGGCAGCTTCTTCTTTCCAGATGGGAAGGGAAGCTTCTGCCAAACGGCGGGAATCTTCTTCTGACAGAGCGGCAAATTTAAACAACGTACCTTCGTCGATAAGGCGCTGATTGCCTTCTTCAAGCCAGTTGTGAATGTCAAGCAAGTATTGATCAAGTTCTTCTTTGAGAATCTGCTGTTGCTCGTCGCTCATCTGCTCCCAGGTACCCGGGTTAATAAGCATGTTTTCTGTCCAGCCCGGATTGAGAAGATTCAGGTCAGTGTAGTAACCGGCCACCTCGTTAATCCGCAGCTGCTCGTACTCTATCGGGCCACCATAAACAGCGCCGTCGATAACGCCGGTCGAAAGAGCGATGTAAAGCTCTTCGCCTGGAATGAAGGCGGTCGGAATATCAAACTTCTGCAGCACCGTGGCAATAGAGCTGGTGGCCCGGATACGCATATCGCCAAGATCTTCCAGGCTGGTGACCGGCTTAGTCGTCACCAGGCCATAATCACTGCCGAAGCCGCGTCCAATCAGCTTGACGCCTTTTTCTTCGTAGGCTTCTGCAATGATCTTATCCAGTCCTTGATTAGCAAAAATATCGCGCGCTTCCTCTACACTCACCCAAGCGCCAGGAAGACCGGCTTCGATAGTGCCGATACCAACCGTGCCCGGCCAGTAGCTGCCTACGCCGTGGGCAATACTGATGCTGCCCTGCGCAACGGCTTCCACAAACTGATCACTGTCGACCAGTTCACCGCCACGGAAAAACTGGATCTGGAGAGACCCATCACTGGCTTCCTTGACGCGGTCGCTCAGATCAGCGGCGATTTGGTCAACTTCTGTGCCGTAAAACGTATGCATGCGCAGACGCATCGTTTCAGCGTAAGCCGCCTGGCTGGCAAGCACGGAAACCGCAAGGGAGGTGGCAAGAACGCTTTTCACGAATGCTGAGAGCTTCATAACAGGAACCTTTTTGTAAAGAATGTTGTTGTTTGTTGTGGGTGCATGGACGGACCAAAGCACCTTAAGGGACTTCAGTGTAGTCATATATTAATCGAATATGCCAAAAATTTCTACGAATTCACAAAGTATCCACATTATTTTACAAGTAGGGATAGTCCGTACTCGCTTTATGGTTCTATAATAGAAGATGTTATGCCGATTCGAAAGTGGGGATGCCAAGCGGGTGTCGTACACTTAAAAATATTTTGACGTTTTGACAAAATGTCGATATTTTGTTTAAGTGTTTCTTGCGCCACCAACCGCCATTATCTGTTTAGGAGTTTTGACGATGAGCCATTTTAATTGGGACGACCCGCTACTGCTGGAACAGCAGTTGACTGATGAAGAACGCCAGATTCGTGACGCTGCGCATGACTACTGCCAGGAAAAACTCCAACCGCGAGTTTTGTCAGCGTTTCGCGAAGAACGTTTTGACCGCGAAATCATGAGCGAGATGGGCGAACTCGGCTTGTTGGGCGCAACGGTATCACCGGAATACGGTGGTTCGGGCGTTAATCACGTTTCTTATGGATTGATTGCACGCGAAGTTGAGCGCGTGGATTCCGGCTACCGCTCGGCCATGAGCGTGCAGTCATCGCTGGTGATGTACCCCATCGAAGCTTATGGCTCGGAAGAGCAGAAGCACAAGTACTTACCCAAACTTGCCAGCGGCGAACTCGTTGGCTGTTTCGGTCTGACAGAACCAGACCACGGCTCCGATCCCGGCTCGATGATCACCCGTGCGGTGAAAGTGGACGGTGGCTATTCTCTCACCGGCGCCAAAATCTGGATCACCAACAGTCCGATTGCCGATATCGCAGTGGTATGGGCAAAATCCGCTGCCCACGATAACCAGATTAAAGGCTTTATCGTTGAACGTGGCACCAAAGGATTCAGCACGCCGAAAATCGAAGGCAAAGTGTCTCTTCGTGCATCTATTACCGGCGAAATCGTGCTGGATAATGCGTTTGTACCAGAAGAAAATTTGCTGCCGAACGTCAGCGGCCTGAAAGGCCCGTTTGGTTGCCTGAACAAAGCCCGCTTCGGTATCGCCTGGGGCGTAATGGGCACGGCTGAATTCTGCTGGCACGCCGCGCGTCAGTACACCCTGGACCGCAAGCAGTTTGGCCGTCCATTGGCTGCTAACCAATTGGTTCAGAAAAAACTCGCCGACATGCAGACCGAGATCACCTTGGGTTTGCAGGCAGCGTTGCAGGTGGGTCGCTTGATGGATAGCGGCAACTGGGCACCAGAGATGGTTTCGCTGATCAAGCGCAATAACTGTGGCAAGGCACTGGACATCGCTCGTCAGTCCCGTGACATGCACGGCGGCAACGGCGTGTCAGACGAGTACGGCGTGATTCGCCACATGGTGAACCTGGAGTCGGTGAACACCTATGAAGGCACCCATGACATACATGCGCTGATTCTGGGCCGTGCTCAAACCGGGATCCAAGCTTTTTTCTGATTTTTCTAACGGCAGGAGTGCACCATGGCAGGTCCCTTAAAAGAGTTGCGCGTACTTGATCTTAGCCGCGTGTTGGCTGGCCCCTGGACGACCCAGATTCTGGCGGACATGGGGGCCGAGGTCATCAAGATCGAGAAGCCAGATAGCGGCGATGATACGCGTCACTGGGGGCCGCCCTGGCTCCAGGCCGAGGATGGTCACGACACCCGCGAGTCTGCTTATTACCTCGCGGCCAATCGCGGTAAACACTCACTAACGGTGGATATCAGTAAGCCTGAAGGTCAGGAGTTGATTCGCGAGCTCGCGTGCCAAAGCGACATCCTGGTCGAGAACTTCAAAAGCGGTGGTCTTGCGAAGAAGGGGCTGGATTACGCCACACTCTCGGCGCTCAACCCGGGCTTGATTTATTGCTCGATCACGGGCTTCGGACACACCGGGCCTATGGCCGACATGCCGGGCTACGACTACCTGATTCAGGCCCAAGGCGGGCTGATGAGCATTACCGGGGCGGCAGACGGTCAGCCTGGCGCTGGCCCCAAACGCGTTGGTGTGGCGGTGGCGGATTTAACCACCGGCATGAACGCCACCATCGCCATACTGGGCGCGTTGTACCACCGAACACAAACAGGTGAAGGGCAGCATATCGATATAGCGCTGCTTGATGTGCAAGTGAGCTGGTTAGCCAATCAGGCGCAAAACTACTTCTGCAGTGGCAAACCCCCGGTACGCACCGGTGATTACCACCCCAACCTCGTGCCCTATCAGCCGTTTCCCACCGCTGATGGTCAACAGATCATTATTGCCATCGGGAATAACGGACAGTTTCAGCGCTGGTGCGAGACCATTGGCCTCGGCGAGCTTGCCCAAGACGTGCGTTTTGCGACCAACGCTGAGCGAGTGAAACACCGCGTTGAGCTCATCGAACTGTTAGTGAGCGTGACCAAAACACGCACGCTCAAACAGTGGACAGTGCTTCTAAACGAGATTGGCGTACCCTGCGGCCCGATTCAGGATATCGCCCAGGTATTCGATGATCCTCAAGTCCAGGCGCGCGGAATGCAGATAACACTCGATTCCGCTCATGGCCCGGTGAAAGGGGTGGCCAATCCGATCAAGTACTCGAAAACGACGATTGAATACCACAAAGCTCCGCCAGCGCTGGGGGAAGACACTAACGCAGTGCTTGAGCGAGTGCTGCAAAAGTCCGCCAGCGAGATAGAAGCGCTAAAAACAAAGGGCGTGGTTTAGCGCCTGAAGCGTTTGCCGGCTTGAATAAAGACAAAGGAAAACCATGGAAGCCTTGCCCGATATTTTAATACCAAAAGCCTTTATTGGCGGTGAGTGGCGCGATGCGAAGAAGCATTTTTCGGTCACAAACCCAGCCAATGGCGAGGTATTGGCGGAAATACCCGATTTAGGCCACGAAGAAACGCTGGAAGCCGTAGCAGCAGCAGAAGCCGCCTGGCCGAACTGGAAGCGGCGAACGGCCAAAGAACGAGCGAATCTTTTGCGTGCCTGGTTTGAAGCCATCATGGCTCACCAGGAAGACCTCGCCCGACTAATGACCATGGAGCAAGGCAAGCCAATTGCGGAGTCACGGGGTGAGGTTGCCTACGGGGCTTCCTTCGTGGAGTTCTACGCTGAAGAAGCAAAGCGTATGGCCGGCGAAACCTTGCCAAGCCACGGTGTCGATAAGCGTATTCTGGTGTTTCGGGAATCAATCGGCGTGGTCGCGGCGGTAACACCCTGGAACTTCCCGCTGGCGATGATTACCCGCAAATGCGCCCCGGCGTTAGCCGCAGGCTGCACAGTCGTGATCAAACCCGCAGAAGCGACACCCCTGACAGCTTTGGCACTTGCTCGTTTAGCGGAACTTGCCGGGCTTCCTGCCGGCGTCATTAACGTGATCACGGCCAGCCAGCCGGCCGCCGTGGGCGATGTGTTGACCACCGATCCCCGCGTACGAAAATTCTCGTTCACAGGTTCTACGGCGGTTGGCAAAAAGCTACTCGCCCAGTGCGCGGGTACCGTTAAAAAAGCGTCTATGGAATTGGGTGGCAACGCGCCATTTATCGTGTTTGATGATGCCGACCTTGATGCTGCGGTAGAAGGTGCCATTGCTTCAAAGTACAGAAATTCCGGGCAGACTTGCGTCTGTACCAACCGTTTTCTGGTTCAGTCCGGCGTTTATGATGCCTTCATCGAAAAGCTTGCAGCACGCGTCAAGCAACTAAAAGTTGGCAATGGATTGGACGCAGGTGTGTTGCAAGGGCCGCTGATCAACCAGGCCGCGGTAGAGAAAGTCGAAGCACATATTGCTGATGCACTGGAAAAGGGCGGGCGCTTAATATGCGGCGGCAAAGCCCATGCCCTGGGCGGAACCTTCTTTGAGCCGAGCATCATTGCAGATGCCACCAGTGACATGCGTGTGGCCCAGGAAGAGACCTTTGGTCCGTTAGCACCGGTATTCCGCTTTGACACCGACGAACAGGCAATCGCTATGGCGAATGCCACAAACTCTGGCCTGGCCGCTTACTTTTACGCAAAAGATTACCGGCGTATCTGGCACGTTATGGAAGGGCTGGAGTACGGCATGGTAGCCGTGAACGAAGGTATTCTTTCAACGGAGCTGGCGCCTTTCGGCGGAGTAAAAGAGTCTGGGCTTGGGCGTGAAGGTTCCCGTCACGGGCTAGACGAGTTTACCGAGCTGAAATACGTGTGTGTGGGCGGTCTTTAAGCAACGCTGCCGACTGATAAGGAAAAAGTTGATGAACAACGCGCAATTGAATGAACTGAAAAACAAATATGTCGCTAACGGCGCGGCCAGCCCCGCCACACACTTTGCGGATCGTGCAGAGAATTCTGTGATTTGGGATGTGGATGGCAATCGCATTATCGACTTCGCCGGTGGTATCGGGGTGTTGAACATTGGCCATTGCCACCCGAAAGTTGTGGCGGCGGTACAGGCCCAGGTAGCAAACCTGATGCACACGTGTCAGATCGTGATTCCCTATGCAGGGTATGTCAAAGTTGCCGAGAAACTGAGCCAGCTGGCTCCAGTGCGCGGCCACGGCAAAGTTATGCTGGTGAACTCCGGTGCAGAAGCTCTGGAGAATGCGGTCAAGATTGCGCGGGCAGCGACCGGCAAAAACAACGTCATCTGCTTTGACGGCGGTTACCACGGCCGCACGCTTTTTACGATGGCAATGAACGGTAAAGTTGCTCCCTATGCCGGCGATTTTGGCACCATGCCGGGTAACGTGTTCCGTGCGCCCTACCCGGTGCCGTCTCTTGGCGTCAGCGAGGAAGAAGCGATTCGCAGATTGCACACAACGCTAAAGACCGATGCTAACCCGCGCGACACAGCCGCAATCGTTATTGAGCCGGTTCTCGGCGAAGGTGGTTTTCATCCCGCACCGGCAAGCTTTCTCAAAGCGATTCGCGACATCTGCGATGAGCACGGCATGCTGATGATCGTTGATGAAGTTCAGTCCGGCTTTGGCCGTACCGGTAAAATGTTCGCCATCGAACACAGTGGCGTTCAGCCCGACCTGATGACCATGGCCAAGAGCATGGCGGCCGGCATGCCTATCTCTGCGATTGTGGGTACCGACAAGTATATGGATGCCTCTGGCCCGAACTCGCTGGGCGGAACCTACTCTGGCAGCCCCGCATCCTGCGCAGCCGTATTGGCCGTGCTTGAGGTGTTTGAAGAAGAAAACATTTTGGCGCGAAGCATGGCTCTGGGCGAGAAGCTTGGGCAGCGCTTCACACAATGGCAGGAGCAATTTGCCAGCGTTGAGAATGTGCGTCACCTGGGTTCTATGGCGGCCTTCGATCTGGTCACAGCAGACCATAAACCAAACGCGGAACTGACGGCGGCCATGTGCAAGCTGGCGCGCGAGAAGGGATTGATTCTGATTGCTTGTGGCTTTTACGGCAATACGCTTCGTTTCCTGATGCCAGTCACCATTGAAGATGAGGTGCTCGAAGAGGGCCTGGCAATCGTTGAGGGATGTCTTGCGGAGCTTGCGGGTTAAGCTCTCGCACCTATACAAGCCGTTCCAGCGTTAACTATTCGGTTATCACATCTTTTCAGTGATAGCCGGTTTTCGTTATGACTACGGATAAATGTCGCTTTCACTGATTCATTCTATTAATTGTTCAGGGAACGATTAGAAATCGACATAGCTCGTTATGCCAAAGAGCTGCCTTTAATGGCTGCGAACCGGCTATAGTAGAGACTTTTCTCGGAGGCAAAACATGAGCATGTCTGAAAGAGGGAGTGGCACCAGTGTTTACTCCTGGAAGATCTCGGCGGTGCTGTCCGTAGCTTCTGTCATTGGCGCAGTGGTCAGCTTCGGTGATGTCTCGCCAATCATCACAGGCTTGATGTTACTGGCCGCTGTTGGCTGGGGCTTTACCGCCAGAGACAACAAGCGGGAATTGGAAAAAGGCGAAGCTTAACAGCGTTACTTATGCGCCAGCTCATAACACGTCAGGCGGGACGAGCTGATTACTCGCCTGGCGTCCGCGCATCGCCGCCTCCACTAATCCCTTCAATCCGTGCCGGCCTGCTTATTCCATGTCTTCAGATTCTTCAACATCAGTGGCACAAGCCCTTTCGCCTTCCGATTCTGCACCGGAGACAGTCTCGTCTGCTGACATCAGCGCGCTGATTGGCCTGGTAGCGAAACAGGATCGCGCGGCCTTTGCCAAACTCTATGAAGCAACAGCTCCGAAACTTTTGGGTGTTGTACTGCGTATTTTAAAAGATCGGCCTTGGGCTGATGATGTTATTCAAGAGGCCTACCTTAAAGTCTGGCAGCGGGCCGTTCAGTTCGATGCGGGTAAAGCCTCACCCATTACGTGGCTTGTGTCCGTTGCCCGGAACAAGGCCATCGACGCATCTGGCTACCCCTACTTTATGGAGATCACCAACTTCCCGGTTACCATTCGGGGTGAGATCGTTGGCGTTTACGGTATCTGTCGGGACATTTCCGACCGCAAAAATTAGGACGCCGAACTGCGCTTACTCAAACGCGGCATTGAGGCAAGTCCCAACGGTATCGTTATGGCAGACGCACGCCACCCAGAGCTGCCGATGGTCTATGCCAACCCGGCGTTTTCAGAAATAACCGGCTATACCCACAGCGAAATCGTTGGGCATAGCTGGCACGTTCTTCATGGCGAAAACACGTCACCGGAAGCCGTCGAAGCCATAGAGCGCGGCTTGCGCCATCAAACCGAGATTAACGTTGAGCTGATTAACTATCGGAAGGACGGCACGCCTTTTTGGAACCATCTGCGGGTCAGCCCCGTGTTTGACGCGGATGGCCTTTGCACTCACTTCATTGGCCACCAACAGGATATTACCCATCACAAACAGCAGGAAGCGAAGATTACCTTCCAGGCAACCCATGATTTGCTCACCGGCTTACCTAACGAGGCCTCGTTTAAAGAGACACTGCGTGATGCTCTTGCGGCCGATGGTGAGCGTGGGTCATTAGTTGCCATGTGCCATGTGCCTGGGCCTGGGCCTGGGCCTGGATGGATTCAAGCCCATTAATAAAGAACTGGGACACCCTGTAGGCGACCAGATACTCATGACCATTGGCCAGCGCCTGACCGCTCTGATTATGCCCAAGGTAACCGTTGCCCGGCTCGACGGGGATAAGTTTGGCCTGTTGGTACCCGGCTACACCTACCGGAACGACGTCATTCATCTGGCCGAGCAGACCGGACAGATCGTGCCTCTGGGCCTTTGGATTCTCAGGCAGGCCTGCGCAGAAATGGCGGATTTCAATGCCAACTGGGAACGGGCATTGCGAGTTGCCGTCAACATATCCTCTCTACAATTTATTCGTGACGCTTTCTTGACGACGTCCGCCGGGTGCTCAACGAAACCGGCATTCCACCCCAACTGCTGGAACTGGAAGTGACCGAAAGCGTCTTACTGGACGGCACGGCACCCGTAATCGAACCGATGAAAACCTTGAAAGCCCTGGGCGTGCGCGTGGCTCTGGATGATTTCGGAACGGGCTATTCCAGCCTGAGCTATCTTCGGGATCTGCCCGTTCACAAAGTGAAGTTTGACCGCAGTTTTGTAGAAAAAACCGCAACCGATCATCGGTTTGCGGCCATCGTCCAGGGCGTGATCACGATGGCCCACCACATGGATATGATCGTGGTTGCAGAAGGAATAGAAACACGGGAGCAGCAGGAAGACCTGGCCCGCAGGCACTGCGATATCTTGCAAGGGTACCTGTTTGCCCGACCAATGCCTTTGGCTGAATTAAAGAAACTGCCGGACCTCTTACCGGTAAATATCGCAACAGGACGAGGCTGAGGCTGAGTGCGCGCCTAGCCCTGGCCCCAATTTTTTGGTCGGCCAGAGAGGGCAGCAAAACATCATCATAAGAGAAATGCATGGTGGTGATAACACTAAGCCTCTACTGTACATCTCGAGGGTGCGTTACAAATGGTGAGCTGAAAATCCCACCCTCTAAAGAGCCTGGACATGCCAACCAAGTCACTGACCCTCACCAACTCGCCCCTCACACTCAATTGGGTTACGCCCTCTGGCCTCGATCCCATCAGTCCTCTATGGCTGCGTGAGAGAACCCAAGATCCGCAGCAGCTGGATGCCTTGACCTGTCAGCGGCTATTCGATTCTCACCGAACCGATCCGGATCTGACACTGGTCAGAGCGCTGCCTCTGAGCAAGACGCACACCGAGCTTTCCTTCAGCGATGGCCACGTCGAGATCTACGACCTTGAGGCCTTGGCTTCCGAGATTGAGGGCGGCAGCCACTTTCCCGAAGCCATTGCCTGGGACAGCAACATCGATCAGACCGCCCAGCGGTTCGATTGGCATAAAATGGGCGACAACGAGGCGTTTCACAAAGCGCTGACCGCCTATCTTCAGCGTGGCTACATCATTCTCACCGGGGTGCCAACCGATCCTGAGCGTATACTGAAAGTCGGGAGCCATTTTGGCTACGTGAAGGAAACCAATTTCGGCCGATACTTTGAAGTTTATTCACGGCCTGCCGGTAATGATCTTGCCTATCGCAGTGTGGCGTTGGGGCCGCATACCGACAACCCTTATCGCAGCCCGGTGCCCGGTATTCAGATGCTGCATTGTCTGATCAACGAAACCCGCGGCGGCCTTTCCACACTGGCCGACAGCCTCAAGGTGCTTGAAGTGCTGAAACACGAACGGCCTGAAGGCTACGAGCTATTGCGTACCATCCCAGTCGGGTATCGTTTCATCGATGCCGGTACCGAGCTGACGGCGCGCCGTTGCATGATCCGCACCGACGCTGACGGTCATCCTGTCGGGGTTCACTACAGCCCACGTCTTGACAGCCTGCCACACCTGTCACCGGAAAAAACGCGGCTATTTCACCTGACTCGCCAGCGCCTTGGGGAGCTGTTCGCAGATCCTGCCTTTGAAATCCGCTTTCAACTCAACGCGGGCGAACTGATGCTTTTTGACAACAGCCGAGTCTTACACGGTCGGACCGCCTTCGATACGCAAGAGGGAAAGCGGCACATTCAAGGCTGTTACCTGGACAGCGATGGGCCGCGGGAGCGCTTCGCAACGACATTGATCAAGGCTCGCCAAGGGGCCCTCGAGCGCACATGGACTGAGCAAACAGAGGAAAATTACGCATGAATCAGGTGGCATTCACCCAGATGAAAGACGGTACCGCCGAGGAGTACCGGTTTCTGGAACGACTCGAAGATCAGTTCAATGCCGGGTTGGTCGATCGCCTGATGCAGGCCCTGCAGATCCTGGAGCACGGCCTGAGTGGCTACCAGGTAAGTCGTCTGGAACACTCGTTGCAGTCCGCCGCTCGTGCCGAAGCTGACGGTGGAGGCGATGACCTTATAGCCGGCGCATTACTGCACGATCTGGGTGATGAGTTGGCGCCCTGCAATCACTCGCAACTGGCTGCAAGCATCATTCGCCCTTACGTGAGCGCCGAGGTCACCTGGATAGTTCACCATCATGGATTGTTTCAGAAGGTCTATTACGCGCACTACTTTGGCGACGATCCGAATGAGCGCGAACGCTACCGTGATCACCCCTGGTACCAGAAGTGCGTCGATTTCTGCGAGCGCTACGATCAGGCGGCCTTTGACCCGGATTATCCGACGCCGCCACTGGCGCATTTTGAGCCCGTGCTGCGCCGAGTATTTTCGCGTAGGCCCTTTGATCCCGAGGTTATCGGCGCGGAACCTGCCGGAGGCTTCGATAGCCCGGTTTAACGCCGGCGGGAGCGCGCCAGACAATTGATTTCACCCATCGAGTGGCGTATACATCCTCTCGATAAAGGTGGTTCTTCTGCTCCCGGGCCTCAGCCGCCAGGCCGGATCAATATCGAGGATGTACGTGCCCGCCCGACGAGTTCACACTCTGTTGCCTCCAGATCTGGGGTCTATTCCGTCACTGCGCGGCCTGATCGCCTTCGAAGCCACGGTCAGGCTCGGTTCGATGACAGCCGCTGCAAGCGAAATGCAAACGACACAGCCCACCATCTCTCAGCGTATCCGCGCGTTGGAAGAAAATGTAGGGTGTCCGCTGTTTGACCGTATGGGCGGTCGGCTATCTCTCAATGCCCGAGGTGAAGCCTTCTACGAAGAACTGGCACCCGGTTTGGCACGCCTTTGCGTTGCTGTCGTTGACCTCCGTCGTCAAACCCGACAGCCGTCTCCCGTCGTCAGCATCGCCGCGGGTGCCGGCTTTACCCATATGTGGTTGCGGCCGCGACTGAAACGTCTCGAACAGACCTTTCCCGATCGGTCCTTTCGCCTGCTACCCATCGACCGGGACGAGGCCCCGGAGATGCAACAGGCCGATATCGCGCTGCGTTTCGGGCCACCTCAGCAAGATGATCTTACCGATACACTGGTGGTTCCGGAAAACGCATTCCCGGTCTGCAGCCCGGAATACGCACGCGAGCATAATCTAGGCGCCGAGCTGGATGCCGAAGCACTGAAGCGCATCACTCTTTTGCACCTGGACATGCGTGACCCACGTTGGCTGGATTGGGCTAGTTGGTGCAAGCTGGCACACCTGCCACCCCCTCCGCTGGAAAAGGCCTTCCCTTACAATAATTTTCCTCTGTTGCTCAATGCGGTGACCAACCACCAGGGCGTTGCCCTGGGCTGGAGCCATGTGATTCAGGACACGCTGGCTAGCGGTCAGCTGGTGGCACTGGGGCCGCACGTAACGCGCAAGAGCCACGGTTACCGCCTTAGCGTGCGAAACCCTGGCAGTGCAATGATCGCCCCCGTCGTCGACTGGCTGGCGCGGGAATTTGCGGGCTAGGCCCAGAATACCCGTTGCCAAACGGGCGTATTCGTCACTCCGCCAGATGCCCGCGGCATTTACACATAAACCAAAAACAGACTTATTTTCCTGCAAATAGATCTGCCTCGGATTAGAATAAATTTGGCGATCTGCCAAGCCAGACTCTAAAACACTCACACATAACGCTCACACACTCAGGAGCCTGCTATGTCCATCTGGGTTGATGCCGACGCCTGCCCGGTGCCCATTCGCGAAATTATCTGCCGCGCGGCAGCGCGCTGGAAGGTGCAAACCACGTTTATTGCGAACCACGTTGTTCCATTGCCACCGGGTCCGTTTATTCACACCCGCCAAGTGATGCAGGGATTTGACGTGGCGGATAATGAAATTATGAATCAGCTCTCTGCCGGTGATCTGGTGATCACCCAGGACATCCCGTTAGCGGCCGAGGCCATTGAAAAGGGCGCCGACGTATTCAATCCCAGAGGCCAGGCATTTACCAAAGAGAATATTCGCCAACGCCTGGCGATGCGGAATTTTATGGAAGAGATGCGCAACGCCGGCCAGGTTACCGGCGGCCCCGCACCATTCGCCCAGAGTGACCGAAAAGAATTTGCCGACAAACTGGACCGCTGGTTGCAACGTAATCGGTAGTTGCTGGTCGAAAAAGCAAACAGGAGACTTCTATGCGAGTTTTACAGCGAGCCGTTATCAGTTTTGTCTTACTGGCCGGGAGCCTGCCACTGGCGTTCGGCCAGACCTTCCCGTCTAACGCAGCCCCCTTTCAGCTTGAAACCATCGCGGAGGGGCTGGATAACAACGAACTCAAAAACCTTAAGGTCATCGTCGAAGCCCTGCCCCGCTCGAACGGCACACGCCACTTTGGCGGCCGTATGGCTTTTGACAGCAGCGGCTATCTTTACATCGCCGTGGGCGATCGCGGTGAAAAAGATCGCGCTCAAGAAACCCGCGATGACGCCGGCGGTGTGCACCGCATTACAGTTGACGGCGAACCTGCGCCAGGCAATCCAGGTTTGGGAAACCCCGCTATCCGCGACACTTTCTACACCTGGGGCAACCGCAATATTCAAGGTATGACCGCTCACCCACAGACCGGCGAAATCTGGACCCACGAACACTGCCCCCGCATCCGCGATGTCCGGTTTGGCCCTGATGGCGCCTTGTGGCTGCTGAGCGATGCTCGCCAAGGCAAGCTTTACCGTATGGCGCCCACACAATAATGTGGGCGGGCTTATTCCGCCCGGATCCACTCAACCCGCAACTCGAACGCACCGGCGCGCTTGTCGCCCAGTAGCAAGCCAATGGCTTCTACGTGTTCAACATCCAGAGGTGGGCCGGAAAGCAGGCGGCCACGAAAACGCGGGCTTAGCTCGGAAATCGGTATAACCGGCTCCGTCCACTCGCCTGCGAGCGTTGGGAACTCGGCGGTATAGGCAATGGGGGAATGGCCATAGCGGGCGCCGGTGTATAGCCTGAGCTGGTAACTGCGCCCATCGCCTTTCACCCGCAGCCGAAGCGAATGAAAAGCGCTCACATCAAACTGGTGGCCGCTGCTTTTCACCGACGAAAAGCCACCGTTGTTCTCCAGCGATATCTGCCCCGAAAAAACCAGCTGGCCATCAAGAATTTCCGGCCCGCCGCGGGACTCGCCACCCATTACGCCGTCGTTAACGGCGTACCACTCAGGCGCGGGCGAGGTCACAGAAAAATCCACCAAGGTGTAACCACTGTCCGCTTTTTTATTCATTACTTCGCGCCTCCTAACAAAATCATTAAAACGCAAAACAGGCATTTACACTAGGCTGTCGTGATCATTCACCTCTAAAGCCTGCACCAAAGCCTGCACCGAATGTCAGACGATTTTCCGCTCAATAGCCGGCGTCGGCGCTCCGCGTTAACCAGTGCCTAAACCCGGATTGAGTAATTGCGAATACCCTTTCCCTACTAACTTGTGTAAGTATAAATACGAATCAATAACAAACCAATTCCACAAAAACTCGATTAAATTTCTGAATTTACTTTCAATTTTTGTTGGAGGATACTCGGATTTAAGTGTCAATATTCATAATAGATGCCCCACTCTGAGCACTGAATTAAACACGCCTAAATATAATAAAAGGAAACCCGCATGAAACTTCTGACTGCTGCAGTATCGGCACTAGCCCTGAGCGTTGGCCCAGGTGCTGTGATGGCCGCCTGCGACGATGGCGAGATCGTCGCAAAGTTCAGCCACGTCACCAACACTGACAGGCATCCGAAGGGTATCGCCGCCTCGTTGTTGCAGAAGCGTGTAAACGAGGAAATGGATGGCAAGATGTGCATCGAAGTGTTTCCCAACTCCACTCTTTATGATGACGACAAGGTGATCGAGGCGATGCTTCGGGGCGACGTTCAGCTTGCCGCACCGTCACTCTCGAAATTCGAGAGACTGACCAAGCAGTTCCGCCTTTTCGATCTGCCCTTCATCTTCTCAGATATCGAAGCAGTGGATCGATTTCAGGCCTCCGATAATGGGCAGGCCATGCTTGACAGCATGCAGCGCCGCGGCCTTCAGGGCTTGGCCTATTGGCATAACGGCATGAAGCAGATGTCGGCCAATGTACCCCTGTTGGAGCCTTCAGACGCCGAAGGGCTGAAGTTTCGCGTGCAATCCTCCGACGTGCTCGTGGCGCAGATGGAGGCGATCGGCGGCAGCCCGCAGAAAATGGCCTTTTCCGAGGTTTACGGCGCGCTTCAGATGGGCGTTGTGGATGGTCAGGAAAACACCTGGTCCAACATTTACGGAAAAAAGTTCTTTGAGGTTCAGGACGGCATCACCGAGACCAATCACGGTGTAATCGACTATCTGCTTGTGACCAGCGTCGACTGGCTTGACAGCCTTGACGCTGATGTACGCGACCAGTTCCTGCAAATCGTGGCGGAAGTGTCCGATGCCCGCAATAGCGAATCCAGCGAGGTCAATCAAAGCGCCAAGCAGGCGATCATCGATGCCGGCGGCGTGGTGCGTCAACTGACACCCGCGCAGCGCGACAACTGGATTGAGAAGATGAAGCCCGTCTGGGAAAAATTCATGGGCGATATCGGACAAGAGAATATCGACGCAGCCGTCAACTCGAACACCAGTTCGTAAATCCGCATGAACAGCACAGCCCCACTCGGGGGCTGTGCTGTACCGGTATCGTGCAGTCCATATTGGCCTGCCCAATTTTTTAACCACTTTCTTTAACGTGCTGTCTGGCTAACTCATGAATCTACTGAACTTCTGAGAGTCCGGAAACCTTATCTCTGAGGTTTATGGGTCCGTGTTGCCAGCTTTGGCCAGAACCCTCAGTGCCAAGCAGTAGGTTTACGAGTTAGTCAAACGAAACACTACCATCATGGAAACGGTACGATGCAGCACAAGACAGGACTAATCGATCAGTTCGAGGAAACTTTGATCGCCGTGCTTATTGGGCTCATGACGGCCATCACTTTCGCCAATGTTGTAGCACGCTACGCGTTTAACTCGAACATTCTTTGGGCACTTGAACTAACAGTTTTCATGTTTGGCTTTTTGGTCCTTTTGGGGGCTTCTTACGCGGTCAAGAAACATGCGCAGCTCGGCGTGGATGTGATTTTGAATCTGGCCTCACCTGCCATACGTCGAGTGCTTGCGCTTATCTCGGTCGCAGCATGCCTCGTCTTTTCGTTGCTCCTGCTGAAGGGCGGTTACGACTATTGGGCTGTTTTTGCTGACTTACCCCCCACCTCAGGCCGCTGGTTCCCGACAGGGTTCGATACAAGTTCGCGCAGTCAAAGCTTCTATGAGATGCAGGACGTACCGATGGTGGGCGCCTTCCGCTTCTTGGAAGATCTAATTAACCACGGCGATACATACGAAAAAATGCCCAAGGCCGTGCCCTATATTGTGCTGCCGATCTCCGCGTTTTTACTGGTGCTGCGATTTGCCCAGGCCGCTGTGGCCATTTGGCGGGGCGAGCTCGACCGTCTGATTGCCAGCCATGAAGTTGAGGACGAACTGAATGAAATCCGCGCGGGCCACGCGCATGACAGCCGCGGAGGATCCAATTAATGGATGTCGCCATTCTCTTTTTCGTAATCATTGCCTTGCTGCTTATTGGTGTACCGATTGCGTTCTCTCTCGGACTCAGCTCCACACTCTTCTTGCTGATCTACTCAAATGCTTCCCTGGCTTCCGTCGCGGGCACTCTGCTTGAGGCGTTCGTTGGCCATTACACCTTGCTCGCGATTCCCTTCTTTATCCTCGCTTCCGCTTTCATGACGACGGGCGGCGTTGCGCAGCGTATCATCCGCTTTTCTATTGCCTGCGTGGGGCATCTGCACGGCGGCCTTGCCATCGCTGGGGTCTTAGCCTGCATGATGTTTGCGGCACTTTCGGGATCATCCCCTGCGACGGTGGTAGCCATCGGCACGATAGTGATCGCGGGCATGCGTCAGGTGGGCTATACCAAAGAATTCGCCGCCGGCGTGATATGTAATGCGGGCACCCTGGGCATTCTTATTCCGCCATCCATCGTAATGGTAGTCTATGCGGCCTCGGTCAACGTGTCGGTCGGCCGCATGTTTCTCGCCGGCGTCATTCCCGGCCTTCTCGCGGGTTCCATGCTAATGACGACGATATATATCATTGCCCGCGTGCGCAACATGCCCAAGGGGGAATGGCAAGGCTGGTCTGAGATCTGGGCCTCTGGCCGCGAGGCGGGTTGGGGCCTCTTCCTGATCGTGATCATCTTGGGCGGCATCTATGGCGGCGTCTTCACGCCAACAGAGGCGGCGGCGGTTGCGGCGGTCTATTCCTTCTTGATCGCCTGTTTCATCTATCGCGATATCGGGCCGCTTGCAACAACCGGAGAGGGCGCGAATATCAGCCTCCTGCGAAAACCGCATGCGATTTTGACCGTCTTCGTGCATCCCGATACCAGGAAGACCCTCTTTGATGCAGGCAAACTTACCGTTACGCTGCTTTTCGTGATCGCCAATGCGCTTATTCTCAAGCACGTGTTGACCGAAGAGCAGATACCTCAGCAAATCGCCAATGCAATGCTGAGTGCGGGCTTCGGCCCGGTAATGTTCCTGGTTATGGTCAACGTCATATTGCTAATCGGCGGACAATTCATGGAGCCCAGTGGCCTACTGGTTATCGTGGCACCGCTGATCTTTCCGCTCGCCATCGAACTGGGTATCGACCCAATCCATTTGGGCATCATCATGGTGGTCAATATGGAGATCGGGATGATAACGCCGCCGGTGGGACTAAACCTCTTCGTGACCTCTGGTGTTGCAGGCATGTCGATGATGTCGGTGGTGCGCGCCTCACTGCCCTTCCTGGCCGTCCTGTTAGTGTTCCTGATCATAATCACCTACATCCCGTGGATATCGACCTTCTTGCCCAATACCTTCATGGGGCCTGAAATCATTACCAACTAACGAAGCTCAATATTGCCTCATGCGCAACGAGTGCCAGAGCCATGCGTTGCGCATGAGGCCTTTTCAGTTTGCGATCAATGGATTGCAATGAGGAGATTTGATGGAAATTAACGCGCCAACAAAGTTAATAATAAAAAAAGAGCCAGAGCTCTTTCGTCAGATTTTACCGCTGAAAGGTGCTTGCATTGTGGAGTTGGGATGCGGCTCAGCGGCTCTCACCCGCTATATCGCTAACGAGTGCGAACCCGCTTCAATTCTGGCTTGCGAAGTGGACCTTGTTCAGCACACAAAAAACAGCGCACGAACGAACTTACCAAATGTGACCTTTGTTGTTGCCGGGGCCGAGAGCATTCCAGCTAGTGATTCTAATGCTGACATTGTTCTGATGTTTAAGTCCCTGCATCATGTGCCGAAAGATCGCCTGGCTGACGCCATGTCAGAGATTTACAGAGTGCTGCGACCGGGTGGCTTAGCGTATATCTCTGAGCCAATTTATGCGGGCGACTTTAATGAAATTTTACGGTTGTTTCACAGCGAAAAAACAATTCGGGAGAATGCATTTAAAGCTGTTTGTAATGCGGTTGAAGAAGGCGTTTTTGAGTTAGTCGGTCAGCACTTTTTCCACATGCCAAGAATATTTAACAGCTTCGACGAATTTGAGCAGCGAATGATCAACGTGACGCATACCAATCATCAGCTGGCGCCTGAATTGCTGGCAGCGGTAGAAGCTAAATACAACGACTTTGCTGAAGATGGCCGAGTTTGTTTAACGGCGCCCATGCGAGTTGATCTATTGCGCCGACCGGTTGCCTAACCTTGAAATTCGCGGCCCACTTTGAAAGGTCGTATACTCGTTAGTAATTATGGTAGTCGCGAATGGATTGAATAAGTGCTTTGCAGGCTTCCGGCAATGAAGCATATTCCCGTACGATTACGGCACGTTCTCGAGTTGCCCAAGCATCCTTTAAAAGCACGATGTCCAGTTTCATGTTTTTCTGGTAACGCAAAGCGCTAGACTCCGGCAGGATAGCCATACCAACACCGGCCTCGATCATACGACAGGTTTGTTCAAAACCGTAAACCTGCATCCGCAGCGACAGCTGTTCGCCAAGTTTCGCCACTTCTTTTTTGAGGAATTGAGTTAGGGTGCTGCCATCGTGCAAACCCAAATAGGGAAAGCCAATGGTATCTTTGAAATCAACAGGCTTGCTTCCAGCTAAAGGATGATTGGACCCTACAACCGCAACTAAACGATCTACGCTAAAAGGCAGAATTTCGACGCCTTTCATCTCAATTTTACCGGACGTTACGCCCAAATCGGTAGCCCCGTCGAGCACCCCGCGAAAAATGTCATTTGTAAGTCTTTCTTGCAAATCAATCGTTATGCCAGGCCTTTCCCCTAGGAAACTAGCGAGGACTTCTGGCATGAAATCCGTGACCGCGGTGGTGTTGGCAAAAATCCGAATATGCCCACTGTCGCCATCCCGGTACTCGGAAAAGTCCGCTTTTACATACTCGACCTGCCTCATTATTGAACGCGCGTGTTGGAGCAGCTTTTCCCCAGCAGGTGTCAGCTCTACTCCCTGGCTGGCGCGGTAAAACAAACGACTACCCAGCTGACCTTCCAAGGACTTAATGCGCGTGCTGGCTGCGGCTGTCGAAAGGCTTGCGCGCTTTGCCCCTGCAGTCATGCTGCCGGCTTCAGCGACGTGAATGAAAAGTCGTAAATCAGGTAAGTCAAAATGCATTATGCGTTGCTCGGTTGAGTCGAGAGTTCATTTTTTGCAAGGTAAGAATAGCACTTTACGGAATTAGCTTTAGGCGAATTTTTCCAGATTGGCTTTAATTCCGAATTCAGGTCAAAATCTCAGTACTCCTGCTCAATTGGCTAAAATACATAGCACTGTTCGGAGCCTATTCGCATTAAATACGCTCTTCAAGTGATCGGGCGTTTTGTAAACGTTACTCCTCGCATCATCGCAGCTAGTCGCTATCCATCGATGGTGAGGCGCCTCCAACCTGGCTCGCGAGCAACTGATAAAGTTTTCTGGCTGCTTCGCTAGGGCTATCGTTTCGCAAGTAGAGGTAAAAATTAATGGTAGGCAATGACGGCAACCCCTGGTGTTCACCTAACACTCTGAATTCGGGTGTGACCATCTCAATACTGCGGGCTGTAATGCCAAGCCCAGCTCGCACCGCCGCTTTGATTCCTGCCAAATTAGGCGCAACGTAACTTTCTTTGTAGTCCCACTGCTCGCGTGTGAGTGCTTCAAGAGCGATAGCCCGAAAAATGCTGGGCTCATCAGCCAAAACTAGCGACAGCGGCTCATCGCTGACTAACTGATAGTCACTGGCAGCAATCCACACCACCGGAGAACTCCGAAGCACCAGATTCGGATAGCCATCCGCCTTACGCGTCGAAATGGTCAAATCAAGCTCACCGGCGAACAGCATGTCCATAAGATCTGGGCTGCGGCCAACATGTATGGCCATCGACAAGCGCGGATTGGCTCGTGCAAAGGATTGCAAAATGCTCGGTAGCACGGTGTCGGCAATATCCGCTGGTGCACCTATTCGTACCGGGCCAATAAGCTCCTGATCATCCAGTGTTGTCCACAGCTCATCGTGTAGCGCAAGCAAACGGCGAGCGTACTCAGACAGGCGTACACCCGCCGCTGTCAGCTGTTTACGGCGGCCACGCTTGATGAACAGCGACACTTGCAGCTCATTTTCCAAGCGCCCCATTTGCTGGCTAATAGCAGGCTGTGATTTATGAACTTTCAGTGCAGCCTTGGCGAAGCTCTCTTCGTCACAGATGGCGACGAATGTTCTGAGCAGCGATAAGTCTAGGTGACGCATATAGTTAAGCTCTGATTATCTATTACAGCTTAAATCTTATTATAAATAGCATGCTTAAAGGAGTAATTTAGAGGGAACTTTAATTACAACGGAGTCGCCATGAGTTCTTCAGCTTCACATCGTCAGCAGGTTGTTTCGGACGCGTGTGGTGGACCCCTGAGTCAAGACATTAATTGACTGGGTTTAAGTTGTGCATTCGACTTCACTTGCAGCTGGCCGGCGCTGCCCCGTGTTTGCCTTTGCTTTGGCTGTTGCCGTTGTGTCTGATCTG